>JAEEGK010017288.1_pt1 | contig 15744 bp, 12 predicted proteins | sample 8958771 | NCBI WGS metagenome assembly JAEEGK01 (sample SAMN16246547, study PRJNA631951) | gut metagenome | biome: gut microbiome; feature: rumen; material: SC-attached | host: Bos | place: Iran: Karaj | collected 2018-10
AATTTTATCATTTTCACCTAAACCTAATTGACCTAAACTATTATCTCCAATTGAAAATAACATACCAGCATGAGTTAAAAATAAAGCATGTGTATCACCACATGAAACTTTAACTATGTATTTTTTAGATAAATTTCCAGTTAATTTTATTGCACCTTTTAATGTTAATGTTTCATATGTTAAATTATTTTCATTTATTACTGTGTGAGTTTCACCATTATTTTTTACGTAAAAAATATTAAAGTTATTAAAGGATATACTTGATGTTGTTGGGACTACTTTATCTGTTGATATTTCTTCGAATTGTGATTGGGAATATTTATAATATTTATTGTTTTTAAAAATTAGGAATTCTGGGTTTATTATACTTTGATAAAGAGATTCAAAAGGACGTGTTGCTGTATTGGAATTTGTTTTTTGGTAATTTTTTAATAGAGTATATTCATTGATTATGTCTATTTTATCCATTTACTTTTTTATTTTATGTATATATTTTTTATTTTAGTTTTTTTTAAATTTTTTTAAAAATATTTTTTTTCATTTTTAGATATTATTATTATTATTATTTATTAATTTTTTCAAAATAATTTATTTCTTCTATTAATGAATTTAAATAATGATATTACTTTATCACATTGCTATTTTAAAATAAATCATAAAAATAAAATAGAATTAGTTGGTTCATCTTTTTTTGAAGAACAATTAAAAAAACTTTCAACTTTATTTGAAAGACAAAATAAAAAAAACCCACTTGATTCAATTAAACTATTCTTAAGTAAATTATTTGGTTCAAAAGGTGGTACATTTTTTGATATAACGAATTATTTAGCAATATCATATGGAAAATTACATTCAGATTTAAAAGATAAATCAAATCAATACATGTGTGAATTTTTTAAAAATAAAAAAAATTTTTTTGCAAATAAAACTTTATTACTTTCATTAGATATGATTAGAAAAATTGGAATCATATTTTTTTCAGGATGTAAAAAATTAAGTTCATTTAAAATTAAAGATGCAAATTGGTTAGCAAATAATATTCAAACAATGAGATCATTACAAATAAATGTATTAAATGATTATAATGAATATTGTTATCTAAAAAGTTATGATCCAGGACAAATTTCAATTGAAGAAGTATTTAATGTTTATATTAAATCAAATAAATATCAAGTTCCTCCTGAAATTATTTTTTTAGAAAATATATTTTGTAATATTACAAAATTGTCAATTGATTTTAATTGGACTGAGATTTTCAAAGAAGAAGATTTTGATTTATTAATTGGTATTATATTAAATACAATGTATATATTTTCTGGATTAAATAGTATTAATATTGAATTGAATAATTATGGGTTATTGAATAAAATAAATGAATTATATGAAAGTAAATTAATAAAGGAAGAGTTAAAATTAGGAAAACATTTAAATCCTATTAATTATGATTTGGAATTAAATAATGAATTATCAAAAAATTGGACATTTGAAAGTGATTTTATAATAACAATAGATAAAATAATTAATGATTCTGAATTTCCAATAATAAGAGATAAATCAAGGAATTCAGACCCTTATGAATTAAATAACAGTTCTATTTCTTTTTCTTCTATCCTTTCAATAGAAGAAAATCATAATAAAATAAATTCATTAATAAATGAGTTTAAAATTATAAATAGAAATGATATAGGAAAATCCGATGTAAACTTAACTTTTATTATAAATAAATATAAACCTACATTTGAAAGTATGTTTTTTTTTATAGGTTTTTTGTTTAAAATCCCAGATATTACAAATTTATCAATATCTATTACTGATAATTATAAAAGGGAAATGTTCTATATATTAAAACAATATTATAATATTGATGAATCATTTAATTTTATGGATATTTTATTATTAATTAAAACATATAAGAATTTAAGTATTTCTTTTAATAGTTTAGATTATGAGTCATTTGAAAAATTTCTTTTTTTAATTTATAATATGAAAGAAATAAATATTTTAAATATTTCTTTTTTTACAGGAGATATCACATATATTATTCCTTCTTTATATAAATTATATCTTAATTTCACTACAAATAATAATAATTCAAAAATAAAGCAAAAAAACCAAGATATATATAAAATAATTCTTCAAGATTTATTATCTAAATTTGAAGAAAATTTAACCAATTTTTTTGTTTTATTTCAACAAAAACATTATATTGAAGAATTTGGAATATATTTTGATATTCCTCGAATAATATTATCAGAAGTTCATTATACAATGACTATTCATAAATTTATCATTAATTTCTTATTAAATTGTGATGGTGATAAAAATATCAAAGTATTAAAAATACTTTCTCCTTATACAAGATTTGATTGTAGAACCAACCCTTCAATTGAAGAATTATTTGAAGAAATTAATTATCAAAATAATAATAAAAAACTTAGGAAATTAAGTTTACAAATTCAATTTTATAATATGAGAAATATTTGTAATCTTATCACAACTAACTTAATATTTATTTCAATTGGTGATTTAGATGAAACTTCCTTTTTATATTTAGTTAATTTTTTATATTCAATCAATTTTAGTCAAAAATCAAATTTAAAAGAAATTTCACTTAAATTATTATGTATGATAACAAATTTTGATCAAATTAAATTATCCTTAAAAAAGTTATTTGCAATTTCTATTAATTCTTTAAAAAAAATTAATTTATATACAAATTTATTTTTAGAAGAAGAAAATCAATTTAATGAACTAATTCAAATAATTAATTATAATTTTATTGAATCATATAAAATTGAAGTAAATTTACGATTCAATAATAAAGACAAAGAAAAATATAGCAAGGAATTAAATTATATAAAAATGAATGATAATAGAAGATATATTCTATTAAGAAGATTATTTAAAGGTAAAAATAAAATTATTAAAGAATGTTTAAAATTTTTATATCATATTGGGAAACCAAATTTTATTTATTCATAAATAATATTATTTATTTATTAATAAAAGAGAATAATATTTTTTTTTAAATATATTTTGAAATTAAAATATGAAAGAAAATGATTTAAATCAAACTGAAATAAATCTACATACAATACCAATTGATTCAATAAATTTTAATACAACATCAAATGATGGATTAATATTGAAAAAAAAAGAAAAACAATTAAATATAAGTACATTTATCTCTATTGATAATTTCAAAAAAAAATTCTGGAGTTTGTTTGTTGATGATGAATCTGAAAATAAAGAAAAAAATAATTATGATAAATTATTTAATAGAAATGAAATTAAAACAGAAGATATTGATTTTGAAAGAGAATATCGGAAATTAGCTGAAAAATCAATTTCACAAATTTACCCTACTATTGGTTATATGGGAATGAATCCCTTTTAAATATATATTTTATTTTTTTAGACATATTATATAAATTTTAAAAATTATGAATAAAAATAATGTGTTGTCGGTGTGTTTTATTATTATTTGAAATATTATATTTAAGATAAAAAACGTTTATTAATTTTGATGTATAAACAATAATTTAAGAAATATAAAAAAGTAATATTTCCTTTTAATTTATTTTATCATTTTAATTATTAAATCCTAAAAATCATATTAAATAATAGAAAAAAAAAATTAAAAATTTTTAAAAATTTTAAAAATTAATCCAAAAAAATGGACATAATACCATTTATAAATATAGAAAAATCACATTCAGAACCAATAAGTTCTTTAGCCTTTAGTAATTATACATCGGCAAATGAAAATATATTATTAGCATCAGCAAGTAATGATAAAACAGTAAATATATATAATATATCAAATTCAGAAAAAAATTATTCATTATCATTCTCATATAAATATCACTTAATGGGTATAAATAAAGTAACATTTAATTATAATAATACATTATTATTAAGTGGAGGTAATGATTTTCAATTAAATGTATTAGATTTAAATAATCAAAGTTTATTAAGAAATTTTAGAACTAATTCAGTAATAACTTCAATAGATATTAATTATTCAAGTAATATAATTGCAGTAGGAACATATGATAATAGTATTTTATTATTTGATTTAAGAAGTAGAAATTTAATTGTAAAAATGATAAGTCATAGTGAACCAATTACTTGTGTTAAATTCTCAAATGATTCTACTGTTGTTTTTTCTACTAGTTATGATAGTTTTTGTAGAGTTTGGGATATTTTTAAATTTAATTGTTTAAAAACAATAAATTTAGAAAATTCTCCTGCTTTAAATTCAATTACTTTATTACCAAATGAAAATTATATTTTATTAAGTGCATTTAATGATAATTTAGAAATTATGGATATTGTAAAAGAAGAAGAAATAAAAAAATTTATTGGATGTACTCATAGAAATTATTTAATTGATACATGTTTATATAAAAATACAAAAAATGATAAATATTATATTATAACTGGAGATGAAGAAGGTAATTTTTGTTCTTGGGATGTGAAAGAAAAAAATTCTATTTGTAAAAAAATAAATATATGTGATTGTAAAGAAGAAGAAAAATATAATTTAATTACTAATGTTATGGATGCATATAATGATAATGATAATAGTGATAATAATTTAATTGCTTGTTCAGTTTATGGTGAAAGTACACATTCAATATTTATTGTAAAGGAAAATTGTTTAAATGAAGATATTGAAATGAATAATTAATTTAAATAAAAATATAATATAAAATTATATTTTTAATAATTAATATTATAAAATACTATTCTTATATTTTATTTATTAAATGGATTAAAAATATAAAAATCAAAAAAAATGAAATCTGAATTTGATTCATTAAGTTCAAATGATTCTTTTGTAAATACAAGATTAATGTTTCAATCAAATTCAAGTATAGGATTAAATAAAATTAATAGATTAAATGTAAATATAGATAAATCAAATAAACATTCAATTGAAAATGATGATTCAAAAACAGAAAATATAATTTTTACTGAACAAAATATTAATGAAGATGAAAATATAATTTTAATGAAAAATGGAATGGATAAAGAAATTTATGAAAGATTAAAAAATGAAAATGTAACTTTTATTAAAACACTTCTTAGATTAAAATCAAAAATGGTATCTCAAAAAACTAACCAAACACCAGAAAAAAATAATTCTCATTTAATTAAAAGTTTAAATATAAGCTCAACTGAAAATAAAAGATATAAAAGAAATAATAATGTTAAAAAATTTCCTACTACAATTGTTTCATTTAATCAAACAATAAGAAAAAAAGATAATCCTATTAAAGTAACGACCACATTAAGAAAAGCTTTTATTAATAATCAAAAGAAATTATCTAGTAATCAAACTAATAAAAAAGAAATAGATTTTTCAAAAAAGATTAATACATTTGAAACTATTTCAAATAAAAGGACATTTAATTATAATAATCAAAAAAAAGAAAACTCAAAAAAAAAAACCAAACAAAGAACTTTAAGTTCAATTCCAAATAAAAATCAAATAGATAAAATCAATAAATTAATAACAGCAAGGAATAAAAGAAATAAAGATAATAGAAGAGATAATTTAAATAAATTTAATAGTTTAAGCAATAATTCAACAAGTGTCTCAAATTTAATGACAGAAATACCATCTGTAACTATTAATTTATTTGATGAATAATCAAAAATATAAATTCAAAAATATCAAAACTTAAAAAGTATCTATTTATTTTTTATATAAATATATTTATAAATATAAATCTATATTATATTTATTTGATTTTAACTAAGAAAAAATTTTTAATAATATATTTTATTAAAATATTTTGCATTATAATATTTAATTAAAATAAATATATATTTCATAATAAACAATATTTAAAATTTCCTCATCCCAAAATCCAATAAAATAATAAAAACCCCACAATAAAAAATATTAAAAAAAAAATAACCAAAAACCCTAAAAAAAAATAAATTAAAAAATAACATTACAAATACCTACATAATAAACCAATTTTTAAATTTTAGTATCTTTCCTTTTCTTTGGTGGTGTCATTGGTCTATTTCCTCCTAAACCTTTACTTTTAGTAATAGGTTTCAAAATTTTAAAAGAACAAACTAATCCTTCTTCAATCATCATCATTGCACCAGCATTATCAAACTCACCACAATAATTAGGTGCACTAAATATAGTAACTAATTGTCTATTAGCAAAAAATTCATAACCATTTTCAACAACTTGATGTGCTCTACAAATTAAATCTAAATCATGTTTATCTAAAAAAGTTTCAACAATTTGAGCAGAAAAAGTTACTGAAACACCTCTTTCATTTTCACCCCAACCATTAGCATTTTTATCAGGATCACTCCATAATAAATCACATAATAAACCATCATCAGGAATTTCTGTTGGTCTTACTATTTTCTTTAATTGTTCTAATGTCATTAAATCAGGTGATAAACCACCATGCATACATAATATTTTATCATCAATCATTGCTGCTATTGGTAATGAATTAAAACAATCACTAAATAATTTCCATAATTTAACTGAATAACGTCTTTTACATTCATCAAAGAAACCATAAATTTTATTTATATTTTCACTTTCATGATTACCTCTTAACATAAAAAAATTTTCACTATATTTTATTTTATATGCAAAAAGAAGAGAAATTGTTTCTATTGCATTTTTTCCTCTGTCTACATAATCTCCTAAAAAAAGATAATTTCCTTTTGGTGGTTCACCTCCATAATTAAATAAACGTAAAAGATCATAAAATTGACCATGAGTGTCTCCACAAACGTTTATTGGAGAGTCTAGTTCTATAAATACTGGTTGATCCATAAATATTGCTTTTGCTTTTAGAATTAACCAACGAATTTCTGCTTCTGATAAATCTACTTCTTGGTTTGGTTTATAATTTTTTGCTTGAAGAAGTTTGAAGATTATTTCGTCTACGTCAAATTCTTTATGTTTGTGTTTTTGGTTATCCATTTTATTCTTTTTTTTTTTCTATTTATTTTTTTTTTTTTGAATTTGTTTTTTTTTATTTTTATTTTTTGTAAAATTTATTGCAATGGAATAAAAATTAATGTTAATCAATATAATTTATATATTTATTTTATTATTTAAACGCATTTAATTATTTTAATCATGTTTTTTATGATCATTTCTATCCCAACCTCTTTGACTTCCATGTCTATGATCATCATTATCATTTTCTTTTTCAAAACCTAATTTTTTACTACATTTATATACAATTCTATTACCAAATCTTTGTAATCTAAATTGTTCTCTTAATGCTTTAACAAAATTACCTTGTTTAATATCATTAATTAAATCTTGAATAACTGAAGAAAATGTAATATTTTCTCCATGCTTAGTTTTTATTGGTTCATTAGTATGTTTTTCTAAACATTGAAGAAATTCAGTCCAATTATATTGATTTGCATAAATTGTATCAAAATTATTTATTAAACTACCATTATATATTGTTTTAGTGTTATTTACTTTATTTTCATTGGTACTTAAACATTTTTGAATATATTGATTTTGAGTTAGAAGTAATTCTCCAATTACACGATAAATTGAACCATCTTCATTAGTCCATGCAGTTAATATTTTTCCTTTCAAATTTGATGGAAAAGATTCTGTTTGATTTATACAATCAATAAATGCTTTAAGTTGTTCAGTACTGCTTGTAATTAAATCTTGAGTTTTTGAAAATTTTATGAAAGAAAAAATTAAAAATAAAGCAATAAATTTTGACATTTTTTAACACTATTTTTTTTATATTAAAAAAAGAAATTTCCTAATATATTTATATTAAATTAAAAAAAAAAATTAACTTATATGAAATAATTAAAAAATAAATAATAAAGAATTTTTAAAAAAATAAAAAAAAAATTAAATCATTTAAAAAAAATAATGGTAAGCATCCGTCGTGCAACAGTTGAAGACCTTTTATTAATGCAGCAAACAAATCTTTTATGTCTTCCAGAAAACTACCAATTTAAATATTATATATATCATTATCTCTCATGGCCATGTCTTCTTCATGTAGCAGAAGAACACAATGGAAAAATAGTAGGTTATGTTTTAGCAAAATTAGAAGATGAAGAAGTAGAACAAAATGTAATTCAAGGTCACATAACTTCAATATCAGTTTTAAGAACTTATAGAAGATTAGGACTCGCTTCAAAATTAATGTCACATGCTCTTCATATGATGCAAGAATATTATGATGCTGATTTTGTTTCTTTACATGTTAGAATTACTAATAGACCTGCTTTACATTTATATCATAAAACACTTGGTTTTGATGTTGTTGGAATTGAAAAAGAATATTATGCTGATAAAGAAGATGCTTATAAAATGAGGAAATATTTTAAAAAAGATAAAAAAGGAAAAGATAAAGTTTTGGAAATTACTGATGATATTAAGTTTGAAGATATTAAAGATGTTTTTGAAGAAGTTGATGAAAATGGAGAAGAAATTAAAAAAAATGAAGAGAAAAAAGAAGAAGAAGAAAAACATAAAAAACATAAAAAGAAACATTAAATAAATAAATATATTTATATTTTTAAAAAAAATAAAAAAAAATAAAAAAATAAATTTGATTTTAAATTACCTTTAATAAAAAATAACCAATATAATTGAAAAAAAAAAATTTAATATGTAAAAAACCTAATACATTATTTATTAAAAGTAATTCTTTTCCACAAATTAACAATTAAACTAGCCATAATAGCACTTTTTAATTTAGTTCTCTTCTTATATTCAATATAATCTTCCTTAAAAGCTAAAACTTCTTTAGAATGATTAGTTTGAGTTAACCAAGGATGTTTTAATATTTCTTCAGTAGATAATCTTTTACTAGGTTCAACAACTAATAACTTTCTAATTAAATCTTTAGCATTTTCACTAACATTATCCCAATAAGGACTATGAAATTCATATTCAGCATTTTTAATAATATTAAAAAGAGTATTATTATCATCAGCATAAAAAGGAGGAAAACCACATAACATAACATATAAAATAACACCAAGTGACCAACAATCAACTTTTGAATCATAACCTTTACTTTCAATTATTTCAGGAGCAACATATGATGGTGTACCACATGCAGTAAATAATTGTTCTTGTGCTTTTGGTATTAAAAATTTAGCAAATCCAAAATCACTTACTTTAATCATAGCATTTTCCTCATTTGATGAATATAATAAATTTTCTGGTTTAAGATCTCTATGTACAATTCCTAATGTATGACAATATCTAACAGCATCAACAATAGGTCTAAATGTTTCTGATGCTTGTTTTTCAGTATAATGTTCATATTCTACTATTTTATCAAATAATTCTCCACCATTCATTAATTCCATAACTATAAATACTACTCCATGACATTCATAATATTCATATACTCTTACTATGTTTGGATGATCTATTATTGACATTATTTTTAATTCATTATATAATGATTCTAATTCGTTTTCTCCCATTTGAGATTTATCTATTATTTTAATTGCGTATGTTTCACCTGAATCTTTTTTTATTCCCTTTCTTACTATTGCTGAGGCACCTTCACCTAATATTGTATCTTGTTCTATGATATAGAAATCTTCTATTAGACCTTCACGGAAAAGTTTACTTTTGTTTTCCATGGATTGCATTTTATATTTTTAGAATTTTTTTATTTTTAATTTTAATTTAATTTATACATTTTTTACTAATTTTATTCTGTTTTTATATTTTTATTATTTTATGTTTCTGTTTTTTATATTTAATTAATTATTTGAACTACTTTTATTAATATTCATATCAATTTTTGCTTCTTTAATTAAATTGTCTATTGTTAAAGGAGAAGTTTTTGGTTTATCATTTTCAACTGATAATCTTTCAAAAACACCCATTGCATCTTGTATATATCCATCAATATTTTTTTTATGTTCATCAATTATTTCATCAAATTCATCATCTCTTACAACATATTCTGTTTCAATTTTTTCTTTATTTCCAATTAAATATAACATATGTTCTAAATGAACTCTTTTAGTCCAAAAAATTTCTTGTCTTAATTTATTATTTTTTAATATATTTTCTTTTTCATTATATAACTTATGATATATTAATATCATATCTTTCACAAAATTTAATTGATAACATATTCTTAATAATTTTTCACCTTCTTCAGTAAATTTATCATCAACTTCTTTAAACATATCTTGAAATTCATTTATAACAACATCTCTTAATTTATTTGCCATTATTTGATTTGATTTTTGTATATCAGAAATTTTAGTATTTAATTCATTTGTAATTTTATTAAATTGAAAATTAATGTCATAAAAATCTTTATTTTCTTTTTCAATTGGTCTAGAACTTGCAAATAAATTAGTAATAATATCTAATTTAGGATGTTTTTCATTTCCATAAAATCTACAAAAAGAACAAATTCCTTTATTACAATCTTGACAAAAAAAATCACAAATTTCTTTTTTTGAATGAACAGATGGATTATTACATTCACCAGGTAAATTTAAAAAAGTTTTAATTTCACATTTATTAATATCAATATTACCAAAATGAATTTGACTATGATGATATTTAATATGACAATTTTGACATAAATAATTTTCACTTAAAGAACAATAATAAATATTTTTAACTTGATTAGGAAGAGTTTCAGAACCAGGTTCATTTAATTTACAATCACTTTCACTACAAGAAATAATTTGAGGTTCAAAATAATCTTCTTTTATTTTAATTAAATATAACAATTGTATATTTTCTAATTTTAAAACTTTATATCTTTTAGTTTTATCATTTCTAATATAAACAATAGTATCATATTTTTCTAAATAATCCTCTGGTAATTCATTATCATCATCTCCTTTAAATACTATTAATGATTCTCCAATTATAAATTTACATAAATATATATCATGAATATCTGGTTCATTTGATGGAAGAGGAGGTGATACATTTATTTCATTTTCTATTTTTTCTAATCCTTTTGTTCTTAATTTAAATAATAAATCATCAAATCTTTTATCATCTGATGATTCTGATGAATACCAACCATATGATGTTACTTCATTCATTTCTCTTTTCTCAAAATTTAATGATATGTATTGATTTTTTAAAGAATATACTTTGTCCATTATATATATTTTTTGCTCTGAATTATTTGTTTTTTGTGTTACATCACTGAAAATTGTATCAAAGTGAAATTTAACTTCTTTAAATTCTTCTGTATTTGGATCTATTGGCATATTTTTATCTTCATTTGGTAATTGTTGATTTATTCTTTCATTTAAAAGTCTATCATACATTATTTCAAATTTAATTTAAAAAAATTTAAAAAAAATATTTCTTAGTAATTTTTTGTGTTAATTATTTATACATTATAATACAATTTTATATATACATATTAAAAGATTTTAATTTATTTTTAACTTTATTAAATTAGGTTGTTCATTTTCTTCTCCACCTAAAACAACAATAATACAATTATCTTTATTATCTTGATTTTCAATAAGAAAAGGCATATAAATACTCCAACCAGGACATTCTAATTTATTATCATCTAATTCTAATTTATTATTATTAAAATCAAAATTAATAATATAATCAAGTGGTCCATATAAAGAACTATAACCTCCAATAATTATTATTTCATTATCATTTTTTTTAATACATCCAGTACATTCTACTTTTAAGGGAAGTGTTATATTTAAAATATCCCAAGTATCATTTAAAATAGTATATCTTTCAATAATATCTAAAATACCATCAATTCTATTTTCTCCTCCAAATGAATATATAAATTTATTATTAATTGAACATAAACTTAAATGACTTTTTTCTTTTATCATATTTGAAATTCTATTCCATTCTTCTAATTGAAGAGAATATTTTTCACATTGACTCATTGGATTATTATTTAAATCAATTCCACCACATACATAAATAAAATTATCTATTTTAATTGATGAATGATTTCTTCTTTCAAAAAACATATTTGTTTTTCTTATATATTCACCTTTTTTATATAAAAATGCATTACTTAAACAATGTAAATTATTATATCCTCCTGTTATAAATGCACTTTCATTTGTTAATTGAGTTACTCTAAACATTTCATTTAGTTTTATTGAATTATTATTTGGTTCTTTTTTCCATTTTTTTTTTTTATTATTTAAAACATTAATTTCTAAATCTAAAGAAAAAATATTTGTTGAATTTTGTTCAAACCATAAAAATTTAGTAATTTTTTCAATATTAAGTGAAAAAATAAATGAAGATGATTCAGGTTTTAAATTTAATTTATTTATTTTTTCAATATTATTATTAATTCTCTGATTGAATAAATTATTATTATCAAAATTTTCAATATTTAATTTAATATAATCAATAACTGAATGAATATGATTAATAATAGATTGATTATCTTCAGAAAAAAAAATTTGTGGATAAACTCCTCCTTTTATTTCATTAAGAGTTAAATTAAGATGTTTAAGAAATGTATTATCTTCTAAAATTTCAAATCCAAGTGAAGTGACAAAATTTACTTCATCTGTTACTGAAATATTATTTTTATTCTTTTCTTTTGTTATCATTTCAATTTTATTTAAACCATTTTTTCCTAATTGACAATTTTTTTCTAAATTATTTATCATATCTGAATAAAAATTTAATTTTTCATTTGTATATATATTTAAAATAGTTTCTAAATATTCTTTTCTTTGAATTAATTTTTGAATTACATCATTGAAATAATTTTCTATTTCATTTATACAATTTTCTTTTCCAATTATAAAATTATTTAAACTTCCTTTTATTGTTTCTAAATTATTATCATACATTTCAGTTATTTTTTTTAATTTTTCTTTTGCTGTTTGTAAATAATTTGAAGACCATTTATTTTCTTTTTTTTTTGAGTCAATATCAATAAAATCAATAATTAATCTATTAATAGGAATTTCTTTTATATTCTTATTTGGATGTCCTAATGTTTTATCAAGTGGACAATTTATTCCATTATTTCTATTATCTCTTTTTGCTATTTTTTCTAAACATTGAGTACAAAATGTATGTCCACATGTTAATATTCGAGGTGCTTTATTTTTTTGATTATATTTTTCCATACATATTGCACAGTCTAAAATATTTTCCATTAATTTAATTTTAAATTAAAAATTTTTTTAATTTTAACTTAAATATTAAAAAATTAATATTTATTGTTATTTTGAAAAATAAGAAAATTTCATTTGAAATTAATTATAAGTTTTTTTATTTTTAATAGAATTAAAAATCATATATATATCAAAAACTTTTACTCTTAATTTCCCTAATATTAATAAAAAAAATATTATTTTAAAATAAAAATAACTTAAAATCTAAAAAAATTAATGGAAGATAATAAAATATTCATTTCAAAAAATGAAGAAAGTGAATCAAAAAATGAAATAATAAATGATACAACAGAGAAATTGGAAATAAACTCAGAAATGCAAATAATAGAAGATTCCAAATCAAAATCCAAAAAATCAATAGAAACAGAAAACTCAGAACAAGAATCAAAACAAGAAAAAGAAGAAAACTCAATAAAAAAACCATCAACATTCCTAACAGAAACAACAAAAGAAAATTCAATAAAAAAAACAAAAGATGCAAACACAAGTATAAATATAATAAAAGAAGAAGAAGATGAAAAAGAAAAAGGAGAATATTATTTTCCAATGATAATAAAAAAAATAAAAAAAGAAGATTACAATTCAGTATCATTTTTATTTAAACATCCTCCAAAACCAATAGACACATCAAAAAAATTAAATTTTAAAACAAATCCAGGATTATTTAAAGGTCCAATTAAAAAAGATGAAAAAGAAAAAAGAGATTTATCACCAATGAATGATTTAATGTTTTATATTCAAGAAATGTTTCATATGCCTGCATCATCACGTTCAATTAACATTCCATATAATCATTTTAGAGAAAGAATGAAACAACAATTTCTTTCTAGACATCCTCGTTTATTTGGAAGTTTTAAATTTCCTCCTAAAAATATTATGTATCATAGATTTGATGAAACTTTTAGAGAAGATAAGTTAATTAAAGCTAGAAATATTGCTAAAATGAAATTACCTAAAATTAAAAATGGATTTCATTATAGTACTTTTTCTGATATTCCTAAGAATGTTGTTAAGAATTATAATATTAGTAATCCTTATTAAATATTTTTTTTTCTTTTTTCGGGAGGAATTATTATTTTTAGTTTGTGGAATTATAATTTTTTTTTGAGTTAAATGTGTTGAGATGAAGAGAATTTTATTTGAATAAATTTACTAATTTTATGAAATTTATTTTTTTTTTTAATTTATTAAATTATTTTTAATTCAATTTTTTTGATTTAAAAATTAAAATTTAAAAAAATATATATTTTGTAAAAAATTAATTTGATAATGAAAAATATAACAAGTGATGTCAGTTTAAGAATAGCATTTTTTTATTTCATTATTTAATTTTATGCTAAATTTTTATTAATTAATATATCCATATACTCATTTATAAAATTATTTCCATTATTTTTAATTTTTTTTATATATTTTTGATTATTCAAATTCACCAGAAATTTTTCCATAATTATTAATATTATTTTTCAATAATATGTAGAGACACACGTGTTCAAGAAAACCAAACTAAATTATTAAAAAACTCTAATTAAAATTAAATTTATTTGTTCCTAAATATAATTTATTCAATATCATTCTAAAATAACCATTTTTAAATGAATTTTTTATATTTTTGATTTGAAATTATAAAAATTTGTTTTGTCATACTTTAATAAAAGTTTATTTTGATAATTTTTCCTTTAGTTATTTTTCAAACTAATCAAAAACCTAAAAATTTAAAACCAAAGTTTCCATAATTTAATTTATAAAAACCTCCAATAAAAAATCTAAAGAAAATAAAAGAATAATATCCCAAACACCACTTTCAAAAAAAAAAATTAAAAATATGTTGTTAAATTTAATAAAAATTAAAAAAATTAAAAAATAATCCTCAAATTAAACTATATAAGTAGGATTCCAAAATATAAAAAATATATATTAAAAAAAAAAAAAATGACAGAAGAAGGACATAAATGGGTATATTCCTACGGAAAAGGATATTCCGAAGGAGACAATAAAATGAGAAATCTCCTTGGAGGAAAAGGAGTTGGTCTTGCAGAAATGACTTCAATCGGAGTACCAGTTCCACCTGGTTTTACTATCACAACTGAAGTATGTAACTATTATTATGATCACAATCACACTTATCCAAAAGACCTTTGGACTCAAGTTGATGCTGCACTTGATAAAATTGAAAAAGATGTTGGAATGAAATTCGGTGATGTCAATAACCCTCTTTTAGTTTCAATTAGATCTGGTGCTAGAGTTTCTATGCCAGGTATGATGGATACTATTCTTAATCTTGGATTAAATGATCAAACTATTGAAGGTCTTATTAAAAAATCAAACAATGAAAGATTTGCTTATGATTCTTATAGAAGATTCATGCAAATGTTTGCTGATATTGTTATGGGTGTTCCACATGCTGAATTTGAAAAAATTCTTGCTGCTCAAAAAGCCAAAAAAGGAGTTAAATTAGATTATGATCTTACTGCTGAAGATTTAAAAGAAGTTGTTACAAATTATAAAAATATGGTTAAAGAAAGAACTGGAAAAGAATTTGTTCAAGATGTTAAAGAACAA
>JAEEGK010017289.1_pt1 | contig 15744 bp, 12 predicted proteins | sample 8958771 | NCBI WGS metagenome assembly JAEEGK01 (sample SAMN16246547, study PRJNA631951) | gut metagenome | biome: gut microbiome; feature: rumen; material: SC-attached | host: Bos | place: Iran: Karaj | collected 2018-10
AGAAAAAATAAAGAATATAATAAAAGATAATTATTTATATATCTTATCTCATTTAAATTATTCTTATAATATTAGGAATTATATTGAGAAGAAAACAGAAATTTTAAAGTTATCTTTTAATGATTATGAAACTTATATGAATTTATCTTTACAAGAAAAATTAAATAATTTCAATAATAATAATATAAATATTTTAAATTGATTTAAATTATGATTCAAAATTCAGAAATATTATTAAAAATACAGAAGATTTTATAAATGAATTTAATCAATTCATTTATGATAATTTTGCTCAAATTATTTGTCAAAATAATACTGAAGAATTAATCAATGAAGAAGAAGAAGGAGAAATAGAAAACATGTAAAATAATGTATTTTGAAAGTGAACTTGATTATTCAAAATATAACTTTCAAATAGTTAAAATTAGAAATGCAATTTATTATACAAAAAATTTATATGAGGAATTAAATGAATTATATAAAAATGAATGGAATAATGAAAATGATTTAGATGATAAAATAATAAATAAAGAATATTTGAAGGAAAAAGATGATAAAATAAATGAAAAAAATATTTGGTTAATTTATAATCAATCTTTAAATTTTCTTAAAGATTATAATAAAGAATCAAAAGAAATATTAAAGGATTATTATGAAAATTTCAATGAAGATTTATTGGAGATATGTTCATTAAATAATAATAAAAATAAAAACATATTTAAAGAAAATATTCAGATATTTAAAAAAGTATTAAATAATAATTATCAGAATTTCAACAATAAAATAAATAATGATTTAAATAAAATAGAATCAATTATATTGAACAATCAAATAAAAAAATTTGATGAATATTTTTATTATAATATAGAAGAAATAAAATTAAATCAAACTTTTATGTCTTATTATAATTCTTTAGATAATATATTCAAAAATTATTTAAATATAGTCAATAAAGGTCTTAGTGATTATCATTTTTATAATGCATTTAGTAATTCAATAAAAAATTTATATTATTCTCAATTTAAAAAATATGAAGATTATATAGAAGAATATTCAAAAAATTATAATTTTGAATTATTAAATATCAGTTTAGATTTAGGTAAAAATTTTATTGAAATATTAAAAGATGATTACAATGATTTTGAATTTTTATTTGTTTTTGATTATATAGAATCATATGATAATTTTTTTTTGTAGTTATAATTGTTATAAGTTTTTATATATTTTATCATCATAAAAAATTTATATTCTGTGGAAAACACTTGAAAAAACAATTGTTTTTAAAATTAAAGATAAATAAATATTTAAAAATTAATTAATAATTATTCTAAAAAGAAAATCAGATAAATAAAAATTCTTAATTTACTCCAACTAACGAAATATTTAATTGATTATTATTAACTTCATCACCTAAATTAAAATATTTAAAAATAAATATTATAAATAATGATATAAAAACCAAAAATACAAGAAATAAAGTTAGAAATAATTTTTTTTCATTATTTAATCTTACTTTTCCATTATGAATAGAAACATTTCCTTCAAAAATAATAAATTGTGTTGGAACAATATCATAATATTCACTTACTACAATCATTAACCAATTTCCATTTATTTTTTTATCTGAATTAAAATTATAATAATTTCCATATTTCGAAAAATATAAAAAATCTGTTCTATTATATTCAATATCATTTTCAATTTCATTATCAATTTCTTTTTTTCTCTGATTTAAATAACATAAATTTAATTTTGCATAATTTTCTAAATTCTCCTTTGTTTTTGATAATAAATAAATATTTATTTTAGTTACATTATAATTTTCTATTAAATTTTTATTGCTTATAATAAAAATACCTTCTTTGTTTTCTTGAAATTCAATATTTTGATTATTTTTTGTATTGCTTTTATTATGTGATTCAAATGTCACATTAGTATCAGTATTTGATAATTTATAAGAAAATAAAAGAGGATATTCATTATTTAAAACATTAATATGAAAATGATTATGATTTGGATTAATTTGCAAAAAATTATATTGACTTTTATAAAATTCTTCATTATAAATTTCTTCATCTTCATAAGAAATTGATATTGTATTAAAACCAGGAAAATTACAAAAATAAAACATTAAAAAAATATATTTATAATGATTTGGATTATAAATAGAATAAGAAGAATTAACATATTCATAATCATTTTCAAGTAATAATTGAGATTTAATATTTTTTTCAAGTTATTTAATAGTTATAGTTAAATTTATTGGAAAATCAAATTTTAAACTATAATAAAAATAATAATCAGTTGAAATTTCATATATATCATGTGGATTCAATAAATACCAATTTGTCTTATTGTTATGTAATTTTTTATATACATTAATATTATCATTATTTAAAACAGGAAAATATTCTTCACTAATACAAAAAGAAAAATAAGATTTAAAGTTTAATTCTTCTTGTGATTCTAAAGAAATCAATATTTTAGAATAATCTAATTTATTTTTAAGTTTAATTAATATTGAATCTGAAAATTCAGTTGTATCATTTTCAATAATTTTATTATTTGTATTATCATAATTTACCATAATTTCTAAAAAAACATATGATTTAGCATAATTAGAATCAATATATAATTCTGTGTAATTTGTTAATTCACATGAGTAATTAATAATAACTTGAATATTAGAATAATTTCCCCATGAAATTAAAGGTATTTCTTTTCCTAAATTTGTTATACTTAAAAATATTTTACTGTTATTATTATTTAAGTATATTTCTATTAATTTTAATGAATTCGGTGAAATATATATATGATTAAAAGTAGTATTTTTTATTTTTATTTCATTTCTTTTTGGAAAAAATCTTAAAATTAGATTTCCTTTTTTTTTAAATTTAACATGAATTATTTCATATGGTTCTAAAACATCGTAAAATTCATTAATATTTATTATTTGATAATAAGTTTCATTTAAAATTCCATTTGTAAAATCATTATTATATAAAATATCATAATTTAAAGATTCTTGTTGATTATTTAATATGAAAGTATCTCTTTGAGCATTATAACATTCAATTATATAAAAAGAATTCTGTTCATTTTGAGAAATATCTAATTGAAATATTTTTTCTTTTCTTAATTCTCCATTAAATATTAATACTTTTTCTTTTGTGATTTCAATTCTTATTTCAATTGATGATTGTTCTTTTGTGGGAAAAATTTTAAGAATCAAATAAAAATAATGTTCATATATATTATATTCAATAGAATTAAAAATATATTTACTTTGTTCAATAATATTTGAAATATCTTCTACATTCGGATTTATTGTTTTGTTTTTATAAATTAAATAATAATTATGTGATGTGAAAATTAGTATATTTGATTTTTCATTAGGATTTTCATTTTTTTTTATTAATCTAATATAACAAGGAATATTCAATAAATCACATTTTATATTCTCTTTTAAATTTGTCAAATAATAATTTAAAACTGGTTGAGATGCCTGAATAGATATTATATTATTTGTTTCATTGGTTAATATTTGAAATTTTAAATATTTATATTTTTTTTCTATTTTATAATATATTTCATATAAATTAAATTTTGAATCATAAATAATTTCTCCAATATAAATTGTTTCATTTTCTTCTTTGAAATTATTTTTATTATAACCAAAAGAATATTGAAATAAATATTGATTAATATCTTTAATAGTACCATATAAAATAATTGTACCTTCATTTCTATTATCAATATCCATACTCTCAATATTCATATAATAATATATTATTTTTTCTTCAAATGTAACATTATTTCCAAATTTAATTTCCTTAATTCTATCATCATAACATTTAATTAAACTAAATAAAACTTCTAAAAGAATAATAAAATTAAACATTTTTTTAATAATTTGAAATATAAAATAATTAAATATAAATTTAATTAGGTATTTTAAAAATATGAAAATTTATTTATATATCTAAATCATCATCAGGATCTTCATCATATAATTCATCAATATCTTCTTGATCAACTTCAATTAAATCTTTTCTTTTTTCTTCATTAGATTTAATATAAGGTAAAGCAACTTCATTTTTTTCTTTTCTTTCATTTTCAGTTAAATTAACATTAAATGTTGTTTCATGTTCAATCACTTTTTGAACTTCATCAAATAAGCTTTTCATTTCTCCACTATATAATTTTATTCCTGAAAATTTATTTATTTTATTATCTTCAATTTCATATTGAAAAACTACATAATCTCTATTTAATTTTATCATATTATTCACTTCTATTTTTGAAAAGATATAATTATCTTTTTTTCTATATATATTTTCTATTAATAACAAAGAACAAAAATTTCTTATTAATTGAATATTATAACTTTTGTTAATTGATGATGATATTGCAAATATTATATTATTTAAATTTAATTTTCTTAATTCTTTTAAAAATTTTTTTAAATCAATTTCATTTAAAAGTTCAACTCCAATTATGAGAATATTATTATTTAAATTATTAAAAATTTGATTCGAATACTGAGTAATAAAAATAACATTATCATTATTTAATAAACAATGTCTATAATATAATGGATCAAAATTTATTATATTATAATTATTCTTTGAAGTTTTTCTTATATCATCAATTAAGTAAAAAGATAATGATTTAAAAGATGATAATTCTAAATAAATATTAATTGGATTTAAAGTTTTTTCAAATAGAAAAGTTCTAATTTGTTCATTTGACATGATTAATTAAAATTAAAATTTTTTTTTAATAATTAAATGAATAATATTTATTAGATAAATAGATTTAAATATTAAATACTATATATAAAAGAAATACATTAATTTTTAAAACTGATATCAGTTTAAATGAAGAGAACATGGAAATGAAATTAAAAAATATTCATTAAATCAATCATATTTTATATGTTTGTCAAGAAAATAATATTTCATTTACAAACATCATAAATAAATTATTAAAAAAAGAATTATTTAGGCTCTTATCTTTTTTCATAATAGTTATTTCATCTATTGGAAAATTTTAATAGTAAATTTATTTTTATTTTTTTAATTTGAAATATAATTGTTAAAGTTAGGATAAATAATATTAAATTATTATATATATTTTTTATTTATTGTTGAATAAATGTCTTGTTTATTATTTAAAGATATAAAACTTATATTTTTGAATAAAATTCTTGAAGAAAGAAAAAATTCAGTAATTTTAATTCAACATTATTGGAAAAGTAAATATATTTGTTTTACTAAATTATTAGTTTATAAATCTAAATTAGAATTAAGAAAATTTAATATAATAAAACAAATTATGTTAAATAGAATAAACGCTGAGAAAAAAATATGTTTTTATATGAAAAATTATTTATATAGAATAAAAGTTTTAAAATTAATTCAAAAATTAAAATTATGTTATTCAATAATTCCAAGTATTCAAAATACTAAAAATATAAAAATATCAATAAAATTAGGAAAAGAAAAAGAAAAATTATATCTTTTAAAATATTGTCCAATAAGAAAACAATTCGTTTTTGATATTCCAAGAAATTTAATTAAAAAATTTTATTATAAATTTTTTTTTATAATTGATAATGTAAAAACAATTGATTTAAAGTATGAATTTATAAGAACAAAAAATGATTATGTAAATATTATAAATTTTAGAAAAATTCAAGATAATGAATTTTATTTAGAAAAAGAATATGATAAAGAAATAGAAGCTTATTATAGTACAAATATAACTTCTGAAACAAATTCAAAAGTAAGTATAAGTACAATTGATAGTTTTGATATTAATTCAAGAAAAAAAATTGTAAGTGTTTTAGATTTAGGTTTAAAAAAATACCATTCTCAAAACATTAGAATTAATTCTCCTATTTCAATTTTAAAATGTAGAAATTATAATAGAGAAAAATCTTTTAAAAAAGTAAGTTTTGGAAAAATTGAATTTTCCAAATAAGTTTACTTGTAAAAAAATTAGTAAAGGTAAATTTGCTTTTTTATAAAAAAATATATTTAAAAAGCAAACAATTAAAAAAGATAATCCAAACAGAGTTAAATGTTTTTTACTTATTTTTATGTATAATAGATAATAATGATAATCGACATAATTCATTTAACTTTGTGAATTGGATTTTATTTAATATATTATTTTTATCCATTCATCCATTCCTTTTAACATAAAGTAATTAATTATTTTATATTTTTAAGAATTTAAAATATATTTTATTATTAGAAAAACTAGCTTAATATAAACTTTAACTTTTTAATTTTTAAAATTTATCTTTTTCATTTTATTATAAATGCATTTTCAATTTATTCTATTTTTTTTGTAAAATATATTCTGATTTTGAAGGATTAATTTTAAAAGAATTATCTCGTTTAAGTAATTTAATAATCTCAGATGATAGATTTTTAATTTTATTTACTTAAGAAATAACTTTTCAATGTGATTATTCATATTCCATTAATAATGAAAATTTTTTATTCTTATTTTAATTATAATTTAATTGAGCACACATTCGACATTTATTTTAAAGAAGAAAATTTTTAATTTTTGAAGTTAATACTTGAAAAAAATATGTTAATTCAAGACAAAGATTAAATATTATTAATTCAATTAGTAATTATTTAAAAAAGGAGATTATTATGTTGTGATTAGTAATTCTATTAATTTAGGTAATAAAATAAATTAAAAAAATTAGATTTTATGTTATAATAATTATTATTATTTTAATTGCTATTATTTTTATATTTATTATTAAAATCAAAAGGAAGGAGAAGGAAACTATAATTATAAAAGTCGTTGTTATGGAATTCATGAGCATTTAAATTTATTAGACAATTAAATCAAAGAAATAAGGAAAAATTAACTCCTTTAATGGAAATAAAAAAATGTTTAATATGTATGATAGGAATAACTGTATAAAACAAGAAAGAATGATTCAATTAATAATAAAAATATAAAAAGAAATTTATAGAAATGAAAAAATTAGATTTAAATGAAAATAAAATGTTAGATTAAATACTCGATTTGCATATCAACATATATATCAAAATAATATTTAACTTTACATGGAATAAATAAATGTTTAATGTGTTCAAATAATATTCAATGAATGATATAAATAACAATTCAATAACAATAATACAAAATAAAAAAAATAATCAAATGATAAATGAAGGTTACATTAAGAATTTTATTTAAAATTTTAATTTCACACAAACAAAAAAAATTGACAAATTTTATAAAAACGATATGGAAAAATATGAATTATTTAATTCAGATTTATTATTAAATACAAATTAATAATTATCAATGTTTTGGAATATGAAGCATATCAAATAAAATTATTATAATGATAATTATAATAATAATACATTTATAGAAAAATTATATTCATACTGATTATAATAATGGAAATATTTATGGCAATTATGATCCTCCTATTATGAACCATTATCTGGAAAAATTTCTGTAAAATTAGGTAACTCTTTTTTATCAAAACAGTGTAGTTTTTTCTAAAAAATAATGATTTTGATAATGAAGTAATAATAAAAAGATAATTATTTAATATTTTATTTTATATATATTTTGTAATTTTATTTTTTTTAATTTTTTTTCAATTAATGTCAAAAGTTGATTTTAATCAAGATTCTTTAATATTACCTAAAATAATTGATTTATCAAATAATTTACAATCAATTCCATTTAAGAAGACTTTAAAAATATTAAAAATTCAAGAAGGATTAATATCAGAGAAGCAAAATTTAATAAAGAATAAGAAATTAAAAATAAAAACTTTTTCTCAAAGACCTCATTCAATAAATAATTATTCAATAACATCAATAAATGATTTAGTATCAGATGAAACTTATTCTAATAAAAAAATATATGATGATTACGTAAATAATAAAACAAAAGAAAATAAGAAATTAAAATATAAATATATTTTAAATCCAAAATATCCAATAAGATTAAAAAAAATAAAGCCAATGATAAAAGAAGAAATAATAACATTTCCAATAAAAATAAACACAAAAATATTTTATAGAAATTCAAAAAGAAATTTTTTCAATTCTAAAATTTCATCAACAGAACAAACAAAAAATTCATATACTTCTAATAAATTATTATTAGAATTAACAAAGTTTAAGTTAAAAGAAGAAGAAAACGATTATGATGAAAATTATGATTCATTTCAAGATAGAAATATAAATGATTATAATTTATTAAAAGTAATAACAAATTTTTTAAGATCAAAAGATAATAAATTAAATCAAATTTCAATAGAAAAAGAAAAATTTTATAATTCATTTGAAAATAGAATAAATTTTATATATGATATAATAGGAGTTCCGTGTTTTAAAAATCACTTTATTAAAATAATTCCAAATAAAGATTTAATAGTAGAAAATATTAGTAATAACTTAGTTGAATCAGGTATTCATTATTATTTAAATAAATTAAGAGTTAGATATCAAAGAGAATTAGATGAAAAAGAAGAAAAAAGAAAATTAGAATTAATAAAACAAGAACATATTAGAAATTTAAAAGCCAAAAAAGAAAAAGAAAAAATGGATGAATTTGATAATGCTGAACAAGCTTTTAAAACTGATGTTAAACAAATTATTATTCAAGAAATAAAAAAAGAAATTGATTATGATGTTGAAGATTTTTTTTCTTTGAAATATGTTAGGTATGATCATGTTCATTTTTCTGGAGAAAAAGAAAAAAATGCTATTCAAAAATTTAAAGTTGAAAAGAAAAGTAAATATAGATATTCAATATTAAAGAAAATTCTATAAAAAAAAGTTTCATTTTTATAAATAAAACTTGAATTAAATAATCTAAAATATTTTAATTTTTTTTATCTAAATAGATTTATTTTTTTATTTCCTAAAAAATTAAATATTTTACTTTTTTTAATATATGATTTAAATATAATTTTAAAAAAAATAAAAAAAATGGATTATAATAGAAATAACAGAATAATAGTAAAAACATTAGTTAGTGACATATACACACAAAAGCATGAATTTAATTCAATATTTGATTGTAAAAAGAAAAGAAAAGTAAAAAATCCTTTTATTAAAAGTACAAAAGATGTAAAAAGAATAGAAACAGGACCTTATGGACCATTAATAGTAATTCATAGAGAAAGACCAGAAAAAATTTTACCAAAAGAAAAAAAGAGAAAAACATTTTTTGAAAAAATACCAAAATATACTTTTTTCCACAGACATGCAAATTGTTCTGAAACAAAAGGATATTGGGAAGATCCAAAAACACCAAAAATTTTACGTCATTATACTCCTCCAAAAACAAAGAAAGGAATTAAGGAATTTTAATTTTTAAAAACAATTAAAGTATGTATCATTTAATAAAAAATTAAAACTAAAATAATATTCAAAAATTGAAAAAAAACCTTTTTTCAAAAAAAGACAAAATTTAAATTTATAACTTTTAAAAAAAAATAAAATAAAAAAATGGGAGATAAAGTAAAGATAATGAACTTAAAGAACTATGAATTAGGAGATACATTAGGAACAGGTGCATTTGGAAGAGTAAAAATAGCAAAAAACAAGAAATCAGGAGAATATTTTGCAATGAAAATAATGAAAAAAATAGATATATTAAAATCAAAACAAGCAGATCACATCGCAAATGAAATAAAAATATTAGCAATGATAAATCATCCTTTTGTAATAACATTTGATGGTTTTTCTCAAGATGAAAAATATCTTTATTTATCTTTAGAATTAATCAACGGAGGAGAATTATTTACATATTTAAGAGGAATAGGAAGATTTCCTGCAAATCAAGCAAGGTAAAAAAAATAATAAAATAACACATATATAATATTAATATAGATTTTACATAGCTCAAATAATATCAATATTTGAATATCTTCATTCCAAAAATATAATATACCGTGATTTAAAACCAGAAAATATTTTAATTCATAAAAGTGGATATTTAAAATTAACAGATTTTGGTTTTGCAAAAATAGTAGAAGGAAGAACTTATACATTATGTGGAACACCAGAATATTTAGCTCCAGAAATAATATTAAATAAAGGACATGGTAAACCTGTTGATTGGTGGACTTGTGGTATTTTATTATATGAAATGATTGCTGGAATTGATCCTTTTAGTGATGATGATCCTATGATGGTCTATCAAAAAATTTTAAAAGGTAAAATTAGATTTCCAAGTGGATTTGATTCTAATGCTAAAAGCTTAGTTAAACATTTGTTAGAAGCTGATTTAACAAAAAGATATGGTAATTTAAAAAGAGGTGTTAAAGATATTAAGGGACATAGGTTTTTTAAAGAGTTAGATTGGGAAAAATTACTTGAAAAAGAAATTCCTCCTCCTTATAAACCTAAAGTTAAAAGTGAAAATGATATTTCTAATTTTTCAAGTTATCCTGATTCTGATGAACCTACTCCTTCTATTAAATCTAATGAAGATCCTTTTTTAGATTGGTTTCAATAAAAGTATTTTTTTTTTTAATGTTTTTTAAAAAACAATTTTTGGGTTAGTTTATTTAAAATTTAAAATACTTTAAATCTTTTTTATATTTTTTTTTAGGTATGTTTATATTAAAAAAAAATATATATATACAATATTTTTTATACTCTTCATTCATAGATTTATTATATTAAATACCTTATTTTGAAATTTTTAAGAATGAAAATTAAGAAGATATGAAAAATTTTCTGATTTAAGAAATAAAAATGATGAAAAGGAAAACAAAAGAAGAATTATTAAATTTATTAAAATAAAAGAAGTTGAAAAAAAATGAAAACTTTTTTAAGAGAAAAAAAGCATTGATTAATGTTTAAATAAATAAAAAATAATCACATAGATAAATATATAACTATTTAAAAAAATAAAATTTTTAAAAAATTTGTTAAATGGAAAAAATTAAAGAATATGAAAAAATAAAAAATCATTGGAAAGAACAAGAATCATCAATTAAAGGAGTATTAAATGGTTTTGAGGATTTAAATAAACCAGATATTGAATTTAGTATAAAATTATTGAATTACTTGAAAGAAAAAAAAATAATAAAAAATAATAAAAAAGCTCTTGACTGTGCAAGTGGAATTGGAAGAGTGACTGAATTAGTTTTAATTAACTTTTATGATAAAATTGACTTATTTGAACAAGAAGATAATTTTATTAATAAAATGAAAGATAAATTTTTTAATAATAATCAAATTGGTTTAATTGAAAAAAATACTTTACAAAATTTTAAATTTGATTGTAATTATGATTTAATTTGGATTCAATGGTGCTTAGAAAATTTAAATAAAAATGATATTATTGTATTTCTTTTAAAATGTAAAAATAATTTATCAAAAAATGGATTAATTATCATTAAAGAAAATTGTTTATTAAAAAAAAAAAGTTTTTTAGCTAATGATTTGTCTATTCAAAGAAATGAAAAATTTTATTTATCTATTTTTAAAAAATGTAAATTTAAAATTATAAAAAAAGGAAAAAATGAAAATTGGCCTAAAGAATTTATTCCTTTAAATTATTTTGTTCTTTCAAAATAATTAAGAAAACAATTAATTAATATATATTATAAAAAAAAAAGTTTTATTTCATCTTTGTTTTTACATTGTTTAGCATTAATATATTAATATCATTTTTTTATTTAAGTGTCTTCCATATCTTTTTATATGAAAACATTAGCTTTAAATTTTAAATTTAAAAAAATAAAAATTTAAATTAAATAAATTTTGACAAAAAACATTATTTTAAAAAATAAATCAAATGTCCTTTTTTTCATCAACAGGACAAAAAATAATATTTTACATAATAATAATAGCAATAGGAATATATTTCCTAATGCGTTGGTTAAAAAAAAAAAAAGTAGAGAATACTTTAGTCAAGAATATTGGGAAAACAGATATAGTTGGTATACTCAAGAAATGGATTGGTATACAAATTTTAATCAAATAAATAATGATTTTAAAATAGAAGAAATTTTAAAAGAAAATTTTACAAGTCCTAAAAAATGTTTTTTTTTAGAAATGGGATGTGGAAATTCAACGATGTGTTTTGATTTATATAATTTAGGATATAAAAATATAACATCAATTGATTTTTCTTCGATTGTTATAGAAAGAAATAAAGAAAAATATAGTAATACAAAAATTAAATTTATTGTTTGTGATTTTAATAGAATGAATGAAATGTTTGAAAAAAATCAATTCGATGTTATTATTGAAAAAGCAGGTTTAGATAGTATTGCTGTTAAAGGAACACCTGAAGTTCCTTTCACTTTACAAAATATTTATGAAAAAATGTTTTATGTTTTAAAGAATAATGGTATTGTTCTTTCTGTTAGTTCTAAAAATCCTCAATTTTGGAAAAGTAATGTTTTTGAAGAATTAGAAAAGAAAAAATTATTTAAATGTATTCAAATAAGAAGAACTACTTTCACTAATGAGAAAAATCCAATTTTAATGAATTTATATTTTTATTATTTAAAGAAAATTTAACTAAAGGTTTGTTTAAAAATATAAATAAAATAATATAAATAATTTATCTAATTATTTTCAATAATTTTTCTCAAAAAAAAATAAAAAATAAAGATGACAGAAAAAAAAGTGAAAATAAACGTTGAAAAATCAACAAAAGAATCAAAAGAGAAACCAAAAGAAAAGCCAAAAGAAAAAGAAAAAGAAGAAGAGAAAAAAAATGAAAAAGAAGATGAAAAAAAAACTTTACCAAACGAAGTATCATCATCTCAAAACCAAGTATCAGGAACATATGAAATAACAGTAAAAGAATTAGAACAACTAATGTCAGCATATAAAGAGAGAGGCTCAGAATATTTAGATTTAAAAGAAATAGAAAATTTAGGTGGAATATCATCAATATTAAAAAAATTAAAAACAGATCCAAAATATGGTTATATAACAGATGAAAATAGATTAAATGATTTCGGTTCAAATAAAGTTTTCGTAGAACCAGTTCCTCCTTTTTGTTCTTATGTTTGGGAAGCATTAGAAGATTTAATGGTAAGAATTTTAATCGCTGCTGCAATTGTACAAATTATTTTAGGAGCTACTTTAAGTGAAGATCCTAGTAAAGATTGGGTTGATGGTTTAAGTATTGTTGTCGCTGTTCTTGTTGTTACATTAGTTGGTTCTATTACAAATTGGAAGAAAGAACATAAATTCCATGAATTAAATAATATCCAAAATGAAGGAACTACTTATAAAGTAATTAGAAATGGAAATCCATTTGATATTCCCAGTGATGATTTATTAGTGGGTGATTTAGTTCAAATAATGGTTGGTGATATTATGCCTGCTGATCTTTTATTAGTTGATGGGAATGGAATTAAAATGGATGAAAGTTCTTTAACTGGAGAAAGTGAAACTTTAAAAAAGGATGTTTATGAAAAATGTTTAGATTATATTAAAAGGAAAAAAGGAGGGAAACCTCCTTCGCCTCTTCTTCTCTCAGGGACTAATTTAGTTGAAGGAACTGGAAGTGCGATTGTAATTGCAGTGGGAGATCATAGTCAGAAAGGTATTATTAGAAGAACTGTTGATAATGCTCAAGAAAATAATAAAACTCCACTTGAAGAAAAATTAGAAAGTATTGCTGAAAAAATTGGTTATTTTGGAATGTTCGCTGGAATTGTTACTTTAATTGCTCTTTTAATTAGATTTGGAATTAGTTATGTTAAAGATTCAGATGAATATAATAGAAGTACTGCTGAACAGGGTTTATTTAGTTTTTATCTTCAGAATAAATTAAATCAAATCAATAATGGTATAGTAATGAGTACTGTTAATGCTGAGTTAACTCATCCTAAAAAAAATGTCACTGCTGATATTTTAAATATTATTATGCTTTGTGTTTCTATTATTGTTGTTGCTATTCCTGAAGGTTTACCTTTAGCTGTTACTTTAAGTTTGGCTTTTTCTATAAAGAAACTTATGGATCAACAAAATTTAGTTAGGAAAATGCATGCTTGTGAAACTATGGGAGGAGCTAATTATATTTGCACTGATAAAACTGGAACTCTTACTAAAAATGAAATGAATATTTTTAAAATTTTAACTGCTAAAAATGAAATTACATTAAAAGAAACAATTGATGTTGAACATTCTGAAAATTTACATAAAAAAGCTGAATCTAATAAGAAAATGAGAGAAGATTATAAAACTTATTTTCCAAATGAAAAATATTGGGATGCTCTTAAAACTTGTATAGCACTTAATACTGATGGAACTATAAAAACATTATCTAGACCAAATATTCATGGTGACATGGAAGAATGTGAGACCAAAAATAAAACAGATAATGCATTTATAGATTTTTTATATAGATTTAAATCTCCAATAAGTGTAGAAAGAAAAATATATCAAAAAGACAAAAGATTTTACAAGCAAATTCCTTTTGATTCAAAAAGGAAAAGAATGACAACTTTTGTTGCAAATGAAAAGCTTCCAACAAAATATCGTTTATATACAAAAGGCGGAGCAGAAAATGTGAAAAATATATGTAAATATTACATCGACCCTGAGACTGGTGAAAAGAAACATATAGGAGACCAGCAATTAAATTTAATAAAAGATACAATAGAAAATTTCAATAAACAAATGCTTCGTTCTTTATATATATGTTATAAAGACATGACAAAAGAAGAATTTAAAAATGCAGAAACATATCATAATTCTAAAGGATTAGCACTTGATCAATATGATTTAGTATTTGTTGCTGTTGTTGGTATTCGTGACTCACTTAGAAATGGTGTTAAAGAAGCAGTATTAAAATGTCAAAAAGCAAGAGTGACTGTAATTATGGTTACTGGAGATAATATAATAACAGCAACCGCAATTGCAAAAGATTGTCATATTTTAGGTGAAGATGTTAATTTAGAAAATATGAGTCCTCATGATATTGAAGAAGAACCTGAATTATCTAATGATCCAAAGAAAAGAGATGCTCATTTACAAAGTGTTTTAAAAAATAAACCAAAGGCAATCACAGGAAATACATTTTATCAAATTGTAGGTGGTTTAATTTGTAAAGTTTGTGGATTAGATACAAACGCTTGTAAATGTCCAAAGACTCAAGCAGAAGCTGAAGAATTGGTGAAAAATACAGGAGAAACTGCAAAAGAAGTTAAATGTGATACTATAAAAGATAAAGAAAAATTTATTGAATTAACTGAAAATTTAAGAGTAATGGCACGTAGTCAACCTATTCATAAATATGCTTTAGTTTTAGGTTTGAAAGAAATGGAAAAAATAGTTGCTGTTACTGGTGATGGAACTAATGATGCTCCTGCTTTAAGTAAAAGTGATGTTGGTTTTGCTATGTTTGCTGGCACTGATATTGCGAAAGAAGCAAGTGATATTATTATTATGGATAATAATTTTTCTTCTTTAGTTGTTGCTATTATTTATGGGAGAAATATTTATGATAATATTAGGAAATTTCTACAATTTCAATTAAGTGTTAATTTCTGTGCTTGTTTACTTGTTTTTATCTGTGCTTGTATTGGAAATGAAAGTCCTTTAATGACTATTCAAATGTTATGGATTAATTTAATTATGGATTCTCTTGGAAGTTTAGCTTTAGCAACTGAACCTCCTTATGATGATTTATTAGATAGAGAACCAACAAGAAGAGATGAAAGTATAATAAATGGTAAGATTTGGAAACATATTGGCG
>JAEEGK010017291.1_pt1 | contig 15743 bp, 11 predicted proteins | sample 8958771 | NCBI WGS metagenome assembly JAEEGK01 (sample SAMN16246547, study PRJNA631951) | gut metagenome | biome: gut microbiome; feature: rumen; material: SC-attached | host: Bos | place: Iran: Karaj | collected 2018-10
GTCATTACAAAAACCGGCAAGTTCGCAGATTGTATCGTTATGACCGTCAATTTGACTGTCAAGCGTAAAACCGAAACGCTTACGAGCCGTCTCATTAAAAACTATAACACCGTTTTTGCTAAGTTCGTCCGACTCTTTGAAACCACGCCCCTCTGTAAAAGTGATTCCCATAAAATCCAAGAAGTTATAAGAAACAGGCGTTACGTCAAAATAAAGAGTTTCCTCCGAATTTGCATGATTTTGTCTGCCCCATGACATTCTCTGGACCCCGATTAAATTGCCGCCCGTCCATGCAATATCCTTAATGTCAGAGTTTTGCAAAAGTTTAGAACGAACTGTTTCGCGGTTTTCAGCAATCTTCTTAGTAGTATAAACGCTCAAAAGGTTGTCGCGGTTAAAACCAATGTCGCGGCTCAACAAATAATCGTTATTTTTATGAATGAATAACGAACAGATTATCAGCGCAACAGACGCAGTTACTTGAAACCCTATTAAAAGATAACGGAGTTTGGAATCGTGGCTTTGTGTCAGTTGCCCTTTCAGTGCTAACGCAGGAGGAACTTTCGTAATGTAAAACGCCGGATAAAGACTCGTCAAAACAGCCATCGCAATAGCCGACAAAATCGTAATTATCAACACTTTATAATTTGACAACACATTTGTCTCCATGTTAACACTGTCCGAAATAAGCGAGGCTATCACCGTATATTCCAAAACCGCCGCCAAACAGATAGCCGCAACCGTAAACATCACCGATTCGCCGACCAAACCCGCAATAAGTTCATAACGGCTGCAACCGAAAACTTTCCGCGTGTTAACGGCTTTCAAACGCTGCGGAACACGCGCCATAAAAAAGTTGAAATAGTTAATAAAGGCTATCAAAATCACGATAACGGCAAGTATCAGCAACGTATACGCCACGCTCTTGTCTCTATGAAGATGAAAACCTCCGGAAATCTCGGAGTGCAAATGAAGGTCGTCAAGCGGGACAAATTCAAATATAAAATTATTTAACTCATTGTCAATCTGCTCACTACTAACACCCGAAACGTCTTTGTAAAACGAATGAACCAAATCCCTCAGAACGGTTTTCAAACCTGTTAAATCAGGCTCCGGTGCACCCTCCGTAAACCTGAAATAATAGGTGTAATTCCAATTCTCGGCGTTGGTCAAATGCCGGTCGCCGAGACAGCGGAAACCTTTGAAGGTTACAAATTCTGAATTATTAGCAAAATCATCATAAATTGCGACAATCTCCGTTTCGTCTTGCTGTTGAAGGTCGGCTTTGATGAAATCGCCAACTTTAAGTCCCGTCTGAGCGGCAAATTTTTTACTGATTATCATTTGCCCGGAATCGTGAAACCGCGAAATGTCGCCCTCTATGATTTTGAAACCGAATACGTCCAAAAGCCCGTTAGAACATAACGCCGTGCGACATTCTATCGGATAATAACTTCCGCTACGTTTGGCGTAAATAGTCCAAAGGTCCCAAGGCGTAAGGCAGCCGATATTTTCCACATACGCGAGATTTTCGCCGACAGCCTCGGCAAGCGGCCGCATGATGCTGTTAGAATGACTACCGTTAGAATGGTAAGTCATCTGATAAATGTCTTCATGGCGGTTTATGCTCTTATTGAACGAGAACTCAAAGTCCGCTAATGCCATTAAAACTTGAAACGCCGCTATTGCTATACCTATTCCAAGAATGTTCAAGAGTGCAGGAACGGTAAATAGTGATTTGATTCTGAACATAATAATCTTGTTTTTATAGTTTTACAACTCGTTTTGCACGTCGCTGACAATCTTTCCGTCAAAAAGATTGATAATGCGTTGAGCACGTGCGGCATCTTTTTGCGAGTGCGTAACCATTACGATGGTAGAGCCTTCGCGGTTGAGGTCGGTTAAAAGGTCCATGACTTCGCGACCGTTTTTTGAGTCGAGGTTTCCTGTCGGCTCGTCGGCGAGAATGAGTTTCGGGTTCATAACAACGGCGCGTGCAATTGCCACCCTTTGCTGCTGACCGCCGGAGAGTTGCTGCGGAAAATGTTTTGCACGGTGCGAAATGTTCATACGGCGGAGAATTTCTTCGACACGTTTTTTGCGTTCAGACGCGCTGATTTTCATGTAGAGCAGCGGCAGTTCTACGTTTTCATAAACGTTCAACTCGTCTATCAGATTGAAACTCTGAAAGATAAAGCCGATGTTACCTTTACGGAACTGAGTGCGGTCTTTTTCTTTTAAATGACCAACTTCTTGACCTATAAGTTCGTAACTGCCGGAAGTGGGATTGTCGAGCAGACCGAGAATGTTCATCAATGTTGACTTTCCACAACCTGACGGACCCATAATAGCAACAAATTCGCCGTCTTTGATTTCAAACGAAACGCCGTCTAATGCAAGCGTTTGTACTTCCTCAGTAGAGAAGATTTTTGTAATGTCTTTAACTTTTAACATGATATTTTAGTTTTTTAATTCAACAATCTTTTACTCTTTTTTCAAGCCTTCCACAGGATTTCCGTAAACTGTTTTTGCTGACTGAACGGTTACGATTGCACACGTTACCACCGTTACCAACAAAACCACAACCGGGAACATCCACCAAGGCAAAGGTGCTTTTTCAACAAAATTCTGTTGCCAAAGCGTTATAACATAAAGCGTTACAGGTAAACTCAAAACAAATCCCGCAAATATCATAATCAAATATTTCACATTGATTTTTTTGATAATATCGTCAGTTGAGGCTCCAAAAACTCTCCTCAAAGCAATCTCGTTGTGTCTATATTCTGAGTCAAAGGTTACCATACCAAAAACCCCGATTATCGAAATCAAAAGCGCTAAAATCGCCATAAAAACTGTCGTCGCCGAAGTGTTAATCTCTTTTTTGTAGAGATTTTCAAAAATCTTGTCATAAAACGTAATCTCCAACGGCATTTCTGGAACTATCTCACTTACAACGTTTTCTATATGCGTTAAAGCAGTTTTAAGATTGCTGCCTTTGGCAATTTTAACGTAACAAAAATTGAGATATTCAGCGTGCGCAAGACCTAACGCAAGCGGCATTATCTCCTTGCGAAAAGATGTTATTCTAAGGCCTTTGTCTATCACACCTCTTATTGCGCCGAACATTCCATAAACTGTGTCGCCAATGTTGTATTTGAATTTTGAAAAAATCTCTGCACTTACAACACAATCGTTTTTGTAATCATAATTGCTTACCTCACTGTCGCGTATGCCTACAAAACCGTCGCCCTCGATGAGCGGAATGTCAAAAACGTCCAAAATTTCGCTTGTGCAGTTTATACTGTTGAAATATAGCGTGTCGGAATTAAAAATATAATACCGTGTGTTGAAAGCGTCGCTGCCACCGATTAACTGCGAACTAAGAGCAACATTTTCTATCGCACTATTCTCTTTTAATTTTTGCAATGCCAATTCAAACTTTTGTCCGAATTGACGGTTGGTTTTGAAAACGGCAATTTGGTTGTCGCGGAGAATAAAATGAGCATTCTCCATATATCTGATTTGCAGCCATATACATACCGCTATCGAAATAAAACATATAGCCGAAAAATATTGAAAAACAAGCAAAAAATTTCTCAGTTTTTGTCCGGAAAACGAGCGTCCGTAAGAACCTTTCAACGCCAAAGCAGGATTTACGGAAGTAAGTTTCAAAATCGGATAAATACTTGATAACACGTTGATTATCAGCGAAATTAATCCAACAAACAAACAAACGCCAAGATTGGAGGAAATAGTCAAATCATCGGGAACAAGAAATGAGGTTAACCACGTATTATTCAGGAGTTTAACCATAAGCAAGGCTGTCAGCCATGTCAGCAAGCCGATAATAATACTTTCGGCAAAAAGTTGAAGTCTTAGACGACTTATGCTACTGCCGAGAACTTTTTGCGTGTTAATGCTACGGATTCTCTTCGGGATAAGGGCAGTGTTAAAATTTGTTTGGTTAACCGCTGAAATTAAGAGTACTATCAAGGCTATAACAGCAAGCATTGCGGTACTTTTTGCGCTGCCGCTTTTAACAAAACCAGCATCGTTTTCGTTGTTGTAGTAAACATCTTTGAGCGGTTCAAGATAATAAGGCGGCATTCCTTGAACTCCACACGCCTCATTTTTCTTGATAAGGGTTTCGATTTCTGTTTTGTCGTTTGGTGAGGAAAGCATTACCCAACCGATGAAATTTCTGCATTGATTATCGTCTTTGAGCACATCGTTAAGAGAAAAAAATATGGCATTCTTAGTCTGAGTGTTAGAGGGAAAATCTTTGTAAACGCCTGTTATTGTGATTTCTCCGTTGTCAGTTCCCCAATCTTCGTTGAGTTTTAAGGTTTTGCCCAACGCTTCTGAGTTTGGGAACATTTTTTTGGCGGTATTCTCGCTAATCAATGCGTTACCCTTAGTGGCAAGTGTTTTGAGGTCGCCACAAACAAGGTCAAAGTCAAACATTTTGGCGTATCCAGAATCTATACCGATTGTGTATTCGTTAAACTCGTGTTTCTGACCGTTAATTTCCACCTCGATGTAATTAAGGTCAAAAAAATCCATTTCAGCGGCATACGCTTCTACTTTCGGAGAAATGTGTCCGATAGTTTCGATTACACCCCGCGCGAGAATAACATTGAACGGACGCTCAACGTCTTGACTAATACGGAAAATTCTCTCGGCGTTTGAGTGATTGTCATCGAAACTGTTTTCGTAAGAGATTTGCATTCCGACAAACATCAACGCAGTAAGAGCCGCCGCTATTCCCGCAAAATTCATCAGCCAAGCCAACTTGAATTTACGGATTATGCTAACTAAATTTCTAAAAACGATTTTCATGGCTTTTACATTTTTTTGATTACGCTAAACAAAACTACATTCAGCGTGCCAAAATTTTATACATCTGATTTTTAGAAAGTTAGATTTTTTAGAATGTAAAAAAGTGTAAAAAAATTTTACAATAGTGTAAAGATTTTTTACACAAACTCAAATTTCTCCACATCAAACAGTCCTTTGTCGGTTATTTTGAGTTTTGGAATAACCGGTAGGGACATAAACGAAAGCGTCATAAAGGGAGCAGAAAGTTTGCAGCCTAACGTTAAAATTAGACGCGACAGACTTGAATATTTTTTCGCCGTCTCTGCACATGATTTGTTTGACATTATACCGCCGATTGATAACGGCATGTCAAAAACATTTTGACCCGTTGAAATACAAAGTCCACCCTTGTTGACGATAATTTTGTTAATGCAGTTAACAATCGCAGCATCGTCAGTGCCGACACAAATTATGTTATGACTATCATGGGCAATACAACTGCCTATTGCACCGAATTTCAGCGAAAAACCGTTGATAAAACCTACAGCAGGTTTTGAATTTGTGTTGTAACGGTTAAGACAGACAACCTTCAACACATCGTTTTTGACATCCGAGGTCAACTTTCCGTTTCTCAAAATGGCATCGCCTATAAAACTTTCTGTAATGAGTTCTTTATCAACTACTTTAATAACTCTTACCTCCGGCGTTGTAGCCTTAACTTCTATGTCGGAAACGCTAATTTTTTTGCAGTAAAAATTGTTTATCGGTTTTATCGGCGAAGGTTCAAAAAGTACTTTTTTGTTGTCAACTAAAATTTTGCCGTCAACAACAACCTTCAAAATGTCGAACTTTTTTATATCGCTTGTAATAACAAAATCTGCCGCATCACCTTTTTGCAACAATCCTACGTTTAACTTGTAATGTTTTACTGGATTGAAGGTTGCCGTGCGCAAAACGTCAAAAAAGTCATAACCTAACTCCAAAAGCCGTTTTATTCTTTCAAACATATACCCGCGCATCAAATCGTCGGGGTGAAAATCGTCGCTACAAAGCATTATATTTTCGGGAAAATCTTTTAACAGCGGAGCAAGTGCCGACATATTTTTTGCCGCCGAACCCTCGCGAAGTTGAATTTTCATTCCGCATTTGATTTTTTCGCGGGCTTCTTCCAACGTATAACATTCGTGGTCGGTAGATATTCCGGCAGCGGCATATTTTTTCAAGTTTTCGCCCATAAGTTCAGGAGCGTGACCGTCAATAGGCTTGCCGATTTCTTTTGCAGCGGCTATTTTCGCTAAAACTTCTTTGTCGCCATTAATAACCCCAACAAAATTCATCATTTCCGAGAGACAGACAACTTTCTCATTTTTAAGAAGTTTCTTTACAGTTAAAGAATCTATGGTTGAACCAGAGGTCTCAAAACTCGTTGCAGGAACGCATGAGGGCACACCGAAAAATATTTTCATAGGCGATAACGCAGCGTCTTTGAGCATAAAGTTGAAACCCGCTTCTCCGCAAACGTTAGTGATTTCGTGCGGGTCGGTAACGGCTGCAATAACACCGTGTCTCAACGCTTCAAAACCGAAAAACTGCGGCGTTACCATCGAACTTTCAATGTGTATATTCGAATCCGTCAAACCCGGCAAAATATAATTTTGGGCATCAACTTTACATTTTTCTATATTTTCGATTACGCCGTTTTCAACAAAGATTTTTCCCGAAAAGATTTCTTTGTTTACCACGTCAACAATATTACCTTCAAAAACCTGCATAATTATTCGCTTTTTTTAATTCTTGCGCGGCAAAGTTAAACAAAATAATTAGAAACAATAAAAAAATTAGTTGATAAAAACAAAAAAAACAATTAAATTTGCAGCCGTAAAAAAATTATTTTTACTATGAAAAAATTTTTTTTATTAACGGTGCTGACATTTGCGCTCTTTATCGCAGCAAACGCACAAAAGAAATCACAAAACGCTATGATATTATTAGAAACATCTTTGGGTAACATTAAAATCGAACTTTTTAATGACACCCCCGTCCACAGGGACAATTTTTTGAAACTCGTTAACGAGGGCTTTTATGACGGCATTCTTTTTCACCGTGTCATTCAAGGCTTTATGATTCAGACCGGCGACCCCGAAAGCAAAACAGCCGAAGCGGGTGCAAGATTAGGTTCAGGCGGTCCGGGTTACACTCTTCCCGCTGAAATCGTTCCCTCGCATTACCACAAACGCGGCGCAATTGCTGCGGCAAGAACCGGCGATCAAGGCAATCCTCAGCGCAGAAGTTCGGGTTCACAGTTTTATATCGTTGATGGTACAAAAACTCCCACTTCAACCTTGAAACAATACGCAAGATACGGTTTTGAATTTTCTGATGAGCAGTTGAAAGACTATGAAGAAATCGGCGGCGCACCAACTTTGGACGCTCAATACACTGTTTTCGGTCAGGTTGTTGAAGGTATGGACGTTGTAGACAAAATCGCAAACGCAGAAAAAGATTCAGCCGATCGCCCAAAACAAGACATCAAAATCATTAAGGCAACGGTGGTAAAATAGTATAGAAAAATGTTAGAAAAGATAAAAGATTTGATGGCGGAAGTCGAAAATTTCGCTGTCGATACAAAAGAAAAGGCAGAAGAACTCCGCTTAAAATACCTTTCTAAAAAAGGCGTTTTAAACGAGATTTTCGCCGAGTTCAAAAAGGTTAAACCGGAAGAAAAAAGAGAATACGGTCAAAAAATCAACTCACTTAAAACGTTGGTTGAAAACAAGATAGCCGCTGCTCAGGAGGCTTTTGAAGACCAAATGTCAAAACCTAACGACCTTGACATCACGCTTCCCGGTCCTAACTACAACCTCGGTTCTCATCACCCGATTACGATGGTTAAAAACGAGATTATTGAGATTTTTTCAAGACTTGGTTTTACCGTTGCTGAGGGTCAGGAAATTGAAGACGATTATCACAACTTTACGGCACTAAATTTTCCGCCCGAACACCCCGCACGCGATATGCAGGATACGTTTTTCATTGAAACAAATCCTGATATTCTTCTTCGTACGCATACTTCGGGAGGTCAGGTCAGAGTTATGGAAAAACAAAAACCGCCGGTAAGAGTTTTAGTTCCCGGACGTGTTTTCAGAAATGAGGCTGTTTCAGCTCGTTCGCACTGTATTTTCCACCAAATCGAAGGTCTTTACATCGATAAAAACGTTTCATTCGCAGATTTGAAACAGACGTTAATGTATTTCGCCAAAGAATTTTACGGCGAAAAAACCGAAATTCGTTTGCGTCCGAGTTACTTCCCCTTTACCGAACCAAGTGCTGAAATGGACGTTTCATGCTCGATTTGCGGCGGAAAAGGCTGCGGAATCTGCAAAAACAGCGGCTGGCTCGAAGTTCTCGGCTGCGGAATGGTTCACCCTAACGTTCTCAAAAACTGCGGCATAGACCCTAACGAATACTCAGGTTTCGCTTTCGGTATGGGTATCGAACGTACCGCAATGCTCCGCTATGGCGTTACCGATATTCGTATGTTTTTTGAGAATGATATGAAGTTTTTATCAAGGTTTAAGTATTAAGATTTTTTGTTCCCTTTTAAAAAAGGGAACCGGAAAACTTTTAAGAACGCGCTTCGCGCGGAGTAAGTTATGTAAGGGTTACGTACGCCACTCCGCGCGAAGCGCGAATATAAAAGTTTTTTGGTTCTTTTTTTCAAAAAAGAACGAGAAAAAAATAAAAAAAATGAGTTTTATTGACGATTTGAAATGGCGTGGCATGATACATGACATTATGCCAGGCACAGAAGAACAGTTAGCGAAAGAGATGACCACTGCGTATGTTGGTATTGACCCGACAGCGGATTCTCTTCATATAGGGCATTTGGTTTCGATAATGATATTGAAACATTTTCAAATGGCCGGACATAAGCCTATTGCGTTGGTAGGTGGTGCAACGGGCATGGTTGGCGACCCGTCAGGAAAGTCAGCCGAGCGTAATCTCTTGGACGAAAAGACGTTGAACCACAATAAAGAATGTATTAAAGCGCAACTCGCAAAGTTTTTGGATTTTGAAAGCGACGCGCCCAACAAAGCCGAATTAGTGGACAATTACGACTGGATGAAAGATTTTTCTTTTATCAACTTTATCCGCGACATTGGCAAGCATATCACCGTTAATTATATGATGGCGAAAGATTCTGTTAAAAAGCGTTTTGCGAGTGATTCTCGTGAAGGTATGAGTTTTACGGAGTTTTCGTATCAGTTGATGCAGGGTTATGACTTTTATTATTTGAGAAAGCATAAAAACTGCAAACTTCAAATGGGCGGTGCTGACCAATGGGGCAATATCACGACTGGTATGGAGTTAATCCGCAGAATTGACGGTCCTGAGGCTGAGGCTTTTGGTCTTACTTGTCCGCTTATAAAAAAGGCTGACGGCACAAAGTTCGGAAAGACGGAAAAAGGTAACGTTTGGCTCGACGAAAAACTGACTTCTCCGTATGAGTTTTATCAGTTTTGGATTAACACTTCTGACGAAGATGCAGAAAGGTACATCAAGATTTACACGTTGCTATCAAAAGACGAAATTGAGGCGTTGATTGCAAAACACAAAGAAAATCCGTCTTTGAGGGTTCTTCAATCGGAATTAGCAAAGAGAATCACGATAATGGTTCACGGCGAAGAGGCTTATAATACGGCTGTTTCGGCTTCACAGATTCTTTTTGGCAAGGGTACGAAAGAGCAATTGACTGCCCTTGACGAGAAAACATTTTTGTCAGTTTTTGCCGGTGTTCCGCAGTTTTCTGTTTCAAAAGACGAGTTGAAAAACGGTATCGGCGTTTTGGACTTGTTAGCAGAAAAGACTAAATGTTTTGCTTCAAAAGGCGAAGTCCGCAGAACGATAAAAGAAAACGGACTTTCAATCAATCAAGAGAAAGTTTCAGATCCGGAACTTGTCGTAAACGAGTCTTTCCTCTTGGACGAAAAATACGTTTTAGTAAAAAAAGGTAAGAAAAACTGGTTTATTATTAAAGCGGAATAAAAAACAATATTCTTTTAACAAAAAAAACGGCTATCGAAAACATTTTCGGTAGCCGTTTTTTGTAAAATAAAAAAAATCACTATTTTTGCACGAAAAGAATTGAAAATTGTAAAAAACGAATTATAAACTAAATTTATAAAAAAATGAGAAAGATTTTTTTACTATTACTTGCAACCCTATTGTTTTCGTGTTCTATTCTTGATGATGACGGAGAGGATCAAGAAAACAAAACAGAAGAAAACAAAACGGAAGATAATAAAACGGAAGATAATAAAACTGATGACAACAAAACTGAGGATAACAAAACCGAAGACAATAAAACCAATGATAAGGAAGTTAGTGCAGCGTTTGAGTATTTGAATGCTGTTAGACAAAATCCTTCGGCTTATAGCAAAGAAATCGGTGTGGATCTTAGTGGGGTTTCAAAAATTCACACATTGAAATGGAACGACATTTTAGCGAAAGTTGCCCAAGAAAGAGCCGAAGATATGGTTGCAAGAAATTATTTCGGGCATACCGACCCTGACGGTTACGGCACAAACATAAAAATCAACAATGCCGGATATACTTTGGACGAAAGTTGGTATTCAGACAAAAGTATGAATTATTTTGAAAGTCTTGCGGCAGGATATGCGGAAGGCAAAGCCACTGTGATTCAGTTGATTAATGACGGCGGGGCAGATAATCAAAGTGCCGGACACCGCAGACATCTTCTCGGAATGGATGATTTTTGGGGTGATTGTTACGACATCGGAATCGGAAAAGCCAAGGGCGGATATTATGGAACGTATTGGTGCTTTTTGATTGCAAAACATCAGTTTTAATGCTTACATAAATTTGCGATACTTATCTTATAATTCACGTAAATTTATAAAACTTTTTCATTTTTGGCGTGTTTTCTTTGATATAAATATCGCAAATTTTTTTTACAACTTCACTAATATCTTCATAATCAATGATTAACATACCGAGACTTTTAGTGTTGGAATATAATTTAAAAGATTCGATACGTTCAAAATAAGTTGAGTCCAAAATTGGACGTCGGCCTGTCAAAAGCGATTTTACAATATAACAACCTTTATAAACCAACATTCTAAATTTTCCGGCGTACTTTAAATTTTTCTCCGTGCCGAAATTTTGCGAAATAAGTTTCAAAACCTGATAATAACTCAAATTCTGCGAAACTAAAATAAATTTTTCGCCTGTGATTTCTTTTTTAGACAAAGTCATCAGACATTTCACAACGTCGTAAACCCCTACAAAACCCGTAACGCCTTTTGTATAAAAACCGTATGTCGCCGCCAAAGAAAACAACCGCGACGAATCATAATGCCAATCTCCCGGACCTAAAACAACGCCAGCATTCACGATACAACCTTTCAAATCCTCGTTCAAAGCCCGCTGAACCTCCATTTCACACAAATAATTCAACTGCGAAATTTTGGGATAATTGCCTTTCGGATTTCTTTGTGATTGCTCTGTAATTTCCTTAAATTCAGGTTCATCGCCCAAGGTATCTAAACTAGAAATGTAATATAAATAACTGACCTCTGCCTCCCGCAAAGCCGAAATCAAAGTCTTTATGCCCTCAATATAATCCTGAAATTTTCTGTTAACGCTAAATACGGGATACTTGCAAACGTAAACAACATCAACGCCATTTGCAGCCTTAACCAAAGAATCATAATCCATAGGATTAGCCTCTACCCAGCGTATTTCGTTGAAAATATTTAAGTAATCGTCGGAATAAAAACTCAAATAGTTTTTCGTCTTGTTTATATCGTCGCCCTTAGAGAAAGTTGCGCGCACAGTGTACCCCTCTTTGAGCAGAACGCAAGCCAAATGCGCTCCGACCATATCCGTCGCTCCGATTATGAGATATACACCGCTTTTCAAAATATTAACCGTTTTTTTCCAACTTCGCAAAGTTAGAAAAAAACGGTTAACATAATTTTCAATTTTTATAAACTTTTTATTAATAAATTATTTCCCACTTGTCAAAGGAACTACCGCACCCGTACCCGGAACGATGTATGCAGCGTCAGGAACTTCTTTACCATTCCAGTTTTTAGCACGTTGCAAATTAACTTCGTAATTCCATTGAGCCTGCATTGTAGCAAGATTTTGAGCAATTTTTTGATTTTCGTAAGCCTGAGCGTCAGCAGCAAGTCTTTTAGCCTCAGCAGCACCTCTTGCAGTTGCGATTTCGGCTTCTGCATCAAGTTCTGCCGCTTGTTTTCTTGCCTCTGCCTCTTTAACGAGTTTCTGAGCCTGAGCAGCCGCAATGTTAGCCTCTTGCTCAGCCTGTTTAACCTGCTGAGTACGGTTTGCTGTCTCGCGGATTTGCTTATCAAAATCTTCTGACCAATCAAAATTCGTTATTGTTGTAGAATTAATAAGGACAGGATAATTGTCTTGCATACGTTTCAAAACTACTTCCGAAACCTGAGCCGTAATTGCATCTTGTTGGCTAACTAAGTCATAAATAGAATACTTACCCGTAGTCTCTTTAAGTGATGCTTTAATACAGTCTTTCATCGCATTCTCTATTATGGCTGAATTTCTGTATTTTTTAACGATTTCAATAATTCGGTTTTCATCATAGTTATAACGAACCACAACGGTTGCGCCAAGGGTCTGCATATCCTTTGTAATAGCACCGTCATCACCGACAGTGAAAGTTACTTCGTATGTTTTCGGCACTATTGAAAATGTCTCAATTGAGGTCAAAAACGGAACCTTCCAATGAAAACCCGGTTGAATAGGCTCTTCGGAGGTTATCTCACCAAGTCTTACAGCAACGCCTCTTTCGTCAGGCTCAATAACTTGATAACTATTAAGAAAAACAATAAAACCCAGCAACAAGACTACTATTATCAAAATCGTGTTGCCTTTCGGTTTCGGAATATTTCTATTCGGTGGTACTACTGCCATAATAATATTAATTTAATGTTAATCTACAAATTTATAACCTACGCCTTTTACGGTGCGAATATAATCCTCGCCGATTTTTTCGCGCAATTTTCTGATATGAACGTCAATTGTTCTGTCGCCGACAACAATAGAATCGCCCCAGATAGCCGAATAAATTTCCTCTCTCGTGAAAACTTTTTCCGGCTTTGAAATAAGAAGCAAAAGCAAAGAGAACTCCTTTCTTGGAAGCGAAAGTTCTTCACCGTTATTAATAACAGTATATTTTTCCTTGTCGATAACAAGGTCGCCGAGACGGATAATGTTGCTTTCCGGCGACTCTGGCGCATCTTCGGTTTTACCAAAACGTTTGAGAAGTGCACTTACTCTCGAAACCAAAACTTTCGGTTTTATAGGTTTTGCAATGTAATCGTCTGCACCCGCTTCAAAACCAGCGATTTGCGAATAATCTTCGCTCCTTGCCGTCAAGAAAGCCACAACCGTATTGTTCAAAGCAGGCTGCTTGCGGATTTCTTCGCAGGTTTCTATACCGTCCATTTCCGGCATCATCACGTCAAGAATGATAAGATGCGGAATGTATTGTTTTGCCAACTTGACGGCATCTTTACCGTTGTTAGCCGTAAAAACCGTGTAACCGGCCTTTTTTAAATTGTACGACAAAAAATCAAGTATGTCCGTTTCGTCGTCAACAAGTAGAATCTTATAATTTTCCATAGTAATATGTTTATATTTTTGCCTTTTTCAACGTGAATGAAAAAGTCGTTCCTTCATTAATCCTGCTTTTTACGGTGATACCTTCGCCGTGAGCCTCCAAAATGTGCTTTACGATTGCAAGACCGAGACCCGTGCCGCCGTTTTGCGAACTGCGCGACTTGTCAACACGGAAAAACCTCTCAAAAACCCTTTGAAGATTTTCCTCGCTGATTCCAATTCCGTCGTCCTGAACCTCGATAAGCCATTTGTTGTCAATATCAAAAATGCCGACAGAGGTTGTACCGCCTTCCTTACCGTAGTTTATCGAATTTACAACCAAGTTGTTGATAACCTCGTAAATTCTCATCTTATCAGCGGCTGCCATAACGCTCTGAGTTTTGGCCTTCTGAACCATCTTCAACTGAATTTTCTTGTTTTCAGCCTTCAATTCATTTAATTCAAACACCTCTTTTATTGTATCTGTAACGTCAAAATTTTCGATGACGAGTTTAAGATTTCCAGTTTCGAGTTTCGAAATTGTTTCAAGGTCTTGAACAATAGAAATCAGCCGGTTGATATTTTTTTCAGCACGCTGCAAATATTTTACGTTGATTTCAGGGTCGTCCAAACCTCCGTCCATAAGAGTAGTTATATAACCTTGAATATTAAAAAGCGGCGTTTTGAGTTCGTGAGAAACATTGCCGAGATATTCCTTTCTGTATTTTTCGTTTGATTTGAGGATTGAAATTTCCTTAGCCTTATCTTTGACCCATTTCGCAACCTCCTCATTAACCTGTGCGACGATTTTGTTAGTATCATCAGACACGGATTTGATTTTGAACTCCTCTTCCGGCTTTGAAAAAGTTTCCAAAGTGCCGTAAATCGGTTTTACTTGTTCTGCAACAATTTTGTTAAAAATTTTTATCAGAACAAAGAATAATACCACGCCTGAAACCAATGGGAAAAACACTCTCAGTAAATTAACGGTAGAGCCTGCCAAACCGTCTTGGCAAACAACCGACATTGCCGTAAAAATCACTGCGGCAAGTATAACCGAGATAAACAAAGATATTTTCTGTTCCTTTTTTTTCATCAGCAATAATTTTTGCCGCAAATTTAATTGGTTTTTCCAGAAAAACAAAAAAAAACACGAAATTTTTAAAAAACGTTTTGTTATTGTTTTTTTATTACCTAATTTTGAACGTTTTTACAATTTCTTAACACGAAATTAATCAAAACACGTAACGAACTTTAATTCAGCATTTTAAAAATTTATGAACAATTCTAAAATTATTAAATTGGCGATTTCTCTGCTGATTCCGGCGGTGATTGCGCTATTGCCGGCGGGGGCGTTCCCGTTTGATATTACTATTGTTGAACAGCGCATTGTCGCAATATTTGTTTTTGCGGCTTTGATGTGGATTCTTGAACCTATTCCTATTTGGACAACCTCTGTTGGTGTTATCGTTTTAATGCTCCTTACCACTTCGTCAAGTATGGTGAATTTCTTAAAATACGAGGGCGAAGATTTCGGCAAAGCAATTGCTTACAAAGACATAATGGCAACTTTCGCCGACCCGGTGATAATGCTATTTATGGGCGGGTTTGTTTTGGCGATTATAGCAAGTAAATACAAACTCGATGCAGGTATCGCAAAACTTATTTTAACCCCTTTCGGCAACAAATCAGAAATGGTTTTGTTGGGTTTTATCGTAGTAACGGCGATTTGCTCAATGTTTATGTCAAATACTGCGACAGCGGCAATGATGTTAACGATTCTTTCGCCCGTCTTGGCAACACTTCCTACTTCGGGAAAAGGTCGTATCGCTTTGGCACTTTCAATCCCCGTTGCGGCTAACGTCGGCGGTATTGGAACACCTATCGGAACACCGCCTAATGCTTTGGCTATTAAATATTTGAATGACCCTGACGGCTTAAATCTCGGTATTTCTTTCGGAGAATGGATGCTTTATATGGTGCCGCTTGCACTCGTAATTCTGCTCATCACTTGGATTGTGTTAAGAAAAATGTTCCCCTTCTCGCAAAAAACAATCGAAATTCATATCGAGGAAGGCTTTTCTGCAAAAGATACAAATTCAAAAATCGTTTTAATCACCTTTATAACTACAATTTTACTTTGGGTAACAGACAAACTGACCGGCATTAACGCTAACGTTGTGGCTTTGATTCCGTTTGCAGTTTTCTCGGTAACAGGTATTTTTACGAAAGAAGATTTGAAAAAAATTGACTGGGAC
>JAEEGK010017302.1_pt1 | contig 15736 bp, 10 predicted proteins | sample 8958771 | NCBI WGS metagenome assembly JAEEGK01 (sample SAMN16246547, study PRJNA631951) | gut metagenome | biome: gut microbiome; feature: rumen; material: SC-attached | host: Bos | place: Iran: Karaj | collected 2018-10
CGTTGGCACGGAGTACGGCCTGGGCTGGCTGCCGCTCGGCGGCTACTGCGCCATCGACGGCATGATCGACGAGACCAACCAGAAGCTCAGCGAGAAGGCCCAGCCCTGGGAGTTCCGCACGAAGCCCGTCTGGCAGCGCCTGCTCATCATGATTGGCGGCGTGCTGGTCAACTTCCTGCTGGCGCTGTTCATCTACTCCATGATTCTGTTCCACTGGGGCGACACCTACATCCCCGTGAAGGACATGACATTGGGTATGAAGTTCAACAGCGAGGCCAAGGCACTTGGCTTCAAGGACGGCGATATATTAGTAGGCACGGAGAAGGGCGAGTTCAAGGACTTCTCGGCCGACCTCTACCGCGACATCTCTGAGGCTAAGCGCGTCGACATTGTCCGCGATGGCAAGCCGATGAGCCTCACGCTGCCCGGCGAGCTCAACCTGCTCGGAATGCTGAAGGCCGAACCGTCATTCGTACGTCCGCTTATCCCTGCCGTCATCGACAGCGTGATGGCCGACACGCCCGCCGCCAGCATCGCTCTGCAGAAGGGCGACCGCATCATTGCCATCAACGGCTCGCCCGTTGATTCCTATAATGAATTTACCGACCAGATAGGCCGTCTGAGCGATGTCATGGCTGTGGCCAAGACCGGCGAGGACAGTATGAAGGTGCGCCGCGCCACCATCGCCTTTACCCGTGGCGAGACGACGGACACGGCCGAGGTTGTGCTCTCGCCTGAGCTGACCGTTGGCTTCTTTGTAAAGACACTGGCCGGCGTCTACAAGCCCTACACCCGCGAGTACGGCTTCTTCGAGAGCATCCCCGCTGGCATTAAGTATGGCTGGAACGTGCTTGCCGGCTATGTCGACGACATGAAGTACGTCTTCACGGCCGACGGTGCCAAGTCGCTCGGTGGCTTCGGAGCCATCGGTAGTCTCTTCCCGCCCGTTTGGGACTGGTATCTGTTTTGGAAGATGACGGCCTTCCTCTCGATTATCCTTGCCTTCATGAATATTCTGCCCATTCCGGCTTTGGACGGCGGCCACGTGCTGTTCCTGATGTACGAGGCCATCACGCGCCGCAAGCCTTCGGAGCAGTTCATGATACGCGCTGAGTATGTCGGCTTCGGCATCCTCATCCTCTTGATGGTCGTGGCCAATCTCAACGACATCCTGCGCTGGCTCGGCTATATGTAGTATTATTCCAGAAAAGCCCTATTCTGGTTTTGCCTGAGTGTATTTGATGGCGAGCATGGTGAGATCATCGCTTTGCTCGGTGTCGCCGACAAACAGGTGAACGGCGGCGGTCATAGCCTCAATCAACTGTTGGGGAGAACCGGTAAAGGGGCTGACGACGTCGGTGACGCGCTGTTCACCGAACTGCTCATGCCGTGTATTCTCTGCCTCGGTCAGTCCGTCGGTGTAGAGGAATATGGTGCTGTTTGGCTGCATCATGGCTTCCTGCTCGGTAAAGCTCCAGTCAGGTACCACGCCGATGGGAAGATTTGAGTCGCAGGGAAGCTTGGAATCTTGAATGTAGGGGGCGTCATGCCCGGCATTGCAGTAGCTGAGGTGGCCCGTCTTCAGGTCGAGCACGCCGATGAACAGCGTGACAAACATATTGTTGTCATTACCCTCGCAGATGGCCTCATTCATAGCCTTTACAATGAGCTTTGGCTCTGCGTTGTGAGCGGCAACGTTTCTGAACAGCGTACGGCTGACGGCCATGACCAGCGAGGCAGGAACACCTTTTCCCGACACGTCGCCGATGCAGAAGAACAGCTTCTCGTCGCGGATGAAGTAGTCGTAGAGGTCGCCGCCGATGGCCTTGGCAGGATTCTGTATGGCGTAGAGCTCAATGTCGTCGCGGTGAGGGAATGGCGGGAATATCTTGGGTAGCATCGACATCTGGATGCTGTGTGCAACGTTCAGTTCACTCTCTATTGAGGCTTTCGCTGCGGTCGACTCCTTCAGTTCCTGCACATAGCGCGTCAGCGACTGCTGCATGGTTTCAAACGAGTCGCGCAGCTGGGCTATTTCGTCTTGATACTTGAACGTCGGCAACGGGGTGTCGAAGTTTCCATGGGCCACCTCTTGGGCCGAATCGGAAAGCGTATGCAGCGGTTTGATGGCACGCTTGATGCTGCGTCCGGTAAAGAAGAAAATGACGATGCCACCAAGGGTCATGAAGAAAAGGATGATGATTCCCATCCTATATCCGTTCAAAAAAGCAAAGTCTTGATGCAGGGCTACAACAACAATCCAGCCCGTACTGGCGATTCGCTTTGAACTGAAAAAATACGATTCGTCATTGATATTGGCTCTCTGGAAGCCTGTACTGTCCTTCTCCAGGATGGTCTTGAGCGTCTTTTCGTCGAATTCTTCTGAGCCCACAATCTTCTTGCCCTTGCTGGCAAGGACTTGGATGAAGAACTGTTTTACATCACCAGGATTATCCGGGTCATCGTCCAAGAATTCTCTCTCCTTGATTTTGTTCTCCTCCTCTATGACAGTTTGCTCTATCCAATTGAGGTTCAGGTCGATGCCAAAGACACCCGCCAGACGGCCCTGACCATCGAAGAAGGGCGTCAAGTAAGTGCTCAGCAGGCATTTGGCGCCGTCCTTGTCGAAATAGGGGTCGGTCAGGTAGCCTTCGCCTTTCTTCAAACCTCGCCCCTTGACAAACCACTCCTGGTTAAAATAGTCGTGCTCGGCCGAGCCTATCTGCTTACGCTCGACATGGGTGCTATCGGTCATGGTGACGTATGGCTCGAACCAGCGTCCCTTACTGGCAAAGTAGTCGGGCTCGAAGCCAATGCCAAAGCCAAGATAGCGGTTGTTCTTCCGGAATTCCTGTTCCATGGCATCGTATAGTTTCTCCGGGCTGCTCAGGTTGGCCTCAAACTCTGCCATACAGTTTGTTGCCGTTATTTCTGCGCCGTCCAGGACGGCCGTCAACTTGCCGTCGATTCTGTCAATCATGTATTGAGCGCGCATCTCGCTCTCAACTTCCGACATGGCCAGATGGAATATGAACACAGCTCCAATGATGAATACATTGAAGATGACCATAATCAGGATGACACGCCATGTGATGCGGCGGGCTAACTTGCTCTTTTTCATATTCTTATCGACTGGTATAGAAATCGGTGATACGGCGGATGGCGCGGTCGCAGACGGGGCAGAAGTGTTCGGCCTCGTTGGTTTTCATGCGGCAGTCCTTCGATGGGCGCCAGACGCCCTTCGACTGGTAGCCGCCGCCCTCGAAGAGTCCCACGCGGCCAGTGGGGTCGGGCAGCATGTCGGCCCACTTGTGCTCAAAGTCCACCTTCGTCGTCAGGTTTGGTTCCCACGGCTCGGTGTCGGCGGGGTAGGAGGTCTCGTAGGCGTCGTCGTAGAAATACTCGTCGCCCAGACCAGCGTAACTGTGGCCAAACTCATGGACCAGCACCTGGCGGAACGTCGGGTGGTCGGAGGTGGAGACAAGCACCTGATTGTAGATGCCCCCGCCGCCGTAGATGCTGCTGTTTACCAGCACGATGATATGTTCGAAGGGCACGCATGACAGCACGTCGTACAGCCGGTGGATGTCCTGCGTCATCAGGTAGCGGTCGCTGTAGAACGTGTCGTAATGAGTGCTGACGGGTGTGCGGCTCCACTTGTGGTTGCGCGGCACGCTGGCCCCGCCGTCGAGCGATGTCGGGGCGACGGCCACGACGTTGAAGCGGCTTTTCAGCGTTGTGAACGGCTCGTGGGCAAACAGCGCGTCGACGGCGCGCTGGCAGTCGTTGTAGAACTTGTCGGTCTCGGCTTCGGTGTAGCCCTCGGCCACGATGGCCAGGTCGATGCAGCGCGTCAGGTCGGGCACGCTGTCGGGCGACCATATATAGCGGTGGGGAATGCCGTTGTCACCGATGGGGCGGATGAGGATGTCGGCGGGGGTGATGGTGTGGGTCAGTTGGCCCACCACCTGGCCGTGGACGTTGGTGAGGGTGACAGTGATGTCGACCGGCTGTTTGGGGAAGGGCACGTTGTAGCTCGTCTCAAAAGCCTTCTGCACCTTCGTGGCCTCCTCGGTGACTTGCCACTCCTGGAAGAGCGTCGAGAAGGTGTGGACGTAGAGCAGCTGGCCCGTGGCAGGGTCGTTTACCTTCACCTGTCCGTTGCCGCGCAGCGGCATGTCGGCCAGTCGGCTGCGGCGGCCTGCCCAGCGCGGCGTCACGTAGGCCTGTTCGAAGAAGATGTGCTGCTCGCGGTTGTTGCCGGCAAACACGTAGTCGAGTCTCAGCGTGCGGTCCTCGAAGTAGTCGTCGAAGGCGATGCTGCCTTGTGCGAATGCCTTGCCGGCGGTCATCAGCATGATGACAAATAGAAGTTTCCTCATAGTCTGTGTTCTATTGTTGTTTCTGGTTCAAATACAATCCGGGTTCCGTTCCCGTCAACCTTCATGCTGACGCGGCAGCCTTCCACCATCGGGAAATTATAGCCGCTGTGGTGGCCGACGGGGAAGTCGTAGCAGACGGGTATCGGGTAGTACTGCAGGTACTCGTGTAGCATGTCGTACATATCGGCAAAGCCGTTCTCGGGGCTTTTGTACTTCGAGAAATGGCCCACGATGATGCCCTTCAGCTTCGGCAGGATGCCGCGTATCTCGATGAGGTGGAGCATGCGGTCGACTTTCGTCATCGACTCCTGCGTGTCCTCGATGAAGAGAATCAGTCCCTCGTCGGCGCGGTTCAGGAAGTCGTAGTCAGAGCCGGCCAGTCCGCAGAACACCGACATATTGCCGCCAACCAGCCGGCCGGTAGCCTCGCCGTGCTGGTTGAGTGGATGGGCGGGAACCGAATAGCTGGGCAGCTCGCCCTGCAGCAGCCGCTGCATGATGGCGTTCACGGAGTCGCGCTCGCCACGGGCGGCAATGCCGTCGCACATCGAGCCGTGGATGCTCATCACGCCCGCCGCGACCTCGGCGCTGTGGAGTGCCGTCACGTCGCTGAAGCCGATGATCCACTTCGGATGCCGGGCAAAGACGTCCAGCGGTATGCGGCGCAGCACCTGTACTGCCCCGTCGCCGCCACGTGTACACATGATGGCGCGTACCGTAGAGTCCTGCAGGGCCCAGAGCAGGTCGGAGGTGCGCTGGTGGGGCGTGCCGGCAAAGCCGTGATAGCGGCTGAGGGCGTGCGGACCGATAACGGGCACATAGCCCCACTCGCGAAGCGCGTCGCAGCCTTTCTCCACCGTCTCGGCATCGGGTGTGCTCGAGGGCGACAGCACGGCTATCGTGTCGCCAGCCTTCAGGGCGGGCGGCATGACCATCGGGCGCTGTGCCGTCGTGGTCAGTCCCAGGCATGCCGACAACAGCAGGAGTAGAACGGCTCGCATCTTTCTCGGGTGTAAAGGTAAAAATGTTATTTGATTGCAAAGGTAAGCATATTTTCTCACTTTTTGTTGCGCCGTTGACAAGTTTTTACTATTTTTGCACTCGCTATCTATTCATTATCAAAGAACGCATTATGAAAAGACTACTTTTTGCCATCCTGATGGCGGTTATCACGCTGACCGTCGGTGCACAGAACAACCAACAGTCTGAGGCTCCCCAGCTGGAGTTTGCCTTGCAGCTGAAAGTGACGCTCGGCGAGGCGTTTTCCATCAACAACACCCAGCACGGGCGCCGCACCGTCATCCCCATCACCGGCGGTACCTTCGAGGGCCCGCAGCTGAAGGGTACCATCATCAACGGCGGCGCTGACTACCAGCTGGCAAACGCCGACGGCCGCACGGAGCTTGAGGCCATCTACTGCATCAAGACCGACGACGGCGTGTATATCCACGTGCGCAACCGCGGCATCATCTGTAACACGAAGGACGAGCAGGGCCGCCCGTCGTTTTACTTCCGCTGTGCTCCCCAGTTTGAGGCTCCCGCCGACAGCAAGTACGGCTGGCTCAACAACTCGCTCTTCCTCTGTGCCCCCAGCTTCTCGCAAGGTTTCAACGGCATCGTGCTCAACGTCTGGAGGGTCAAGTGATGGAGTTGGAACAGCTTACCCGTTCCGTCTGCGATGTGGCGCGGCGGGCCGGGGCCTATATTGCTGAGGAGCGCAGGAAGTTTCAGGAAGAAAAGGTGGAGCGCAAGCACGCCCACGACTACGTGTCGTACGTCGACAAAGGCTCTGAGCGGCTCATCGTCGAGGCACTGCGCGAACTGCTGCCCGAGGCGGGCTTCGTCACCGAGGAAGGGTCGGCCGTCTATCACGACGAGCAGTACTGCTGGGTAGTCGACCCGCTCGACGGCACGACAAACTTCATCCATGAGTATCCGTCCTACTGCGTCAGCATAGCCCTCTGTCGTGGCCATGAGATTTTGCTTGGCGTCGTCTATGAGGTGACTTCGGGCGAGTGTTACTATGCCTGGCAGGGTGGGGGAGCGTGGCTCGGCGGTAGGCCGCTGCACGTCAGCAGCCACGCCATCGGCGAGGCGCTGCTTTGTCTGCAACTGCCCTATAACAGCGACGCCTACCGCCCCGTCATCCACCGTCTGATTGATGCCTTCTACGGTCGTGCGGCCAGTGTCCGCATGATTGGCTCGGCGGCGCTTGCACTGTGCTATGTGGCGGCTGGCCGGCTTGACGGCTATGTCGAGAAGTACATCGGCCGTTGGGACTATATGGCTGGGGCGCTGATTGTGCAGGAAGCCGGCGGCTGCGTGACCGACTATGACGGTCAGTCCGACTTTACGCAGGGCAACTGCGTCGTAGCTACCAATGGCATTATACATGCCGATTTGCTTGAAGAAGTGCAGAGTGAATAGTGAGGCGACCATAGCGTTTATCCACCAAAATGCTGAGGCCGACGTGCGGCAGCTGGCACTTCGGGGAACGAAAGACCCTGAGGTTGACCTGCCGTTTGCCCTCGATCAGATAGCGGGCAGGCAGACTGCGCGGCATAAGCTGCCCTCATGGGCAGCCATCGATGGCATCGTCTATCCGCCGCACCTCTCGATGGAGCAGTGTTCCAGCGAGCAGACGGCGCGCTACAAGGCCCGCCTTATTGGCTCCGGCAGCACGATGGTCGACCTGACCGGCGGCTTTGGCGTCGACTTCTCCTTCCTGGCGCGTGGCTTTCAGCGTGCTGTTTATGTGGAGCGCCAGGAGCACCTCTGTGCCATTGCCCGCGAGAACTTCCGGCTGTTGGGACTCAGCCAGGCAGAAGTGGTCTGTGGCGACAGTACGGACTATCTACAGACGATGTCCCCGGTTGACGTCATCTACGCCGACCCCGCCCGACGCGACAATCACGGCGCTCGGACTTACGGCATCAGCGACTGCACGCCCGACGTGCTGGCCTTGCGCGACCTGCTACTGTCAAAGGCCAGACAAGTGCTCCTGAAGCTCTCGCCGATGCTCGACTGGCGCAAGGCCGTCAGCGACCTTGGCGAGCAATACGTCCGCGAGGTGCACATCGTCTCGGTAGGCAATGAGTGTAAGGAGTTGCTGCTGCTTTTGGGCAGCGGCAGCGGCCAGCGCTTGTTCTGCGTAAACGACGACCAAGTGTTTGAACCCACCGCCCAAACCGCCCAAATACCCCAAGCCGCCCATTCTCCCCATTATCTCTACGAGCCCAACGCCTCGATCATGAAGGCCGGCTGCTTTACCGAGCTATCGCAGCATTACGGCGTAGCCCCCATCGCCCACGACAGCCACCTCTTCATCTCGGCCGACTATGTCGGCGGTTTCCCCGGCCGCTCTTTCCAGATTGACGCCGTCACGACCATGAACAAGCGCGACCTGAAGGAGACGCTGCAGGGGCTGACGCAGGCCAACATTACCGTACGCAACTTCCCCCTTTCGGTAGCCGAACTGCGCCGCCGCCTGAAAGTAAGCGAGGGTGGCAGCACTTATATCTTTGCTACCACCCTCGCCACTGGCGACAGACGACTGTTCGTCTGCCATAAGGTTGTTTAGTACACTTCCTCTACCACTTCGCGGGTCACCGTCTTCTTCACCTTCTTGGTGGTCACCTTGGGCACTTCGTACTCCTCGTAGGTCGTCACCTTGAATGTTCCCTCGCCGGTAATGATGACGCAGCGGTTCTTGTCGTTCTCCTCGAACGGCTGTACGGTGTCGCCCTTCGAGTCAGACTTAACGCGCGAAGCATCGATGCCATGCTCGTTGATCAGCTTGTTGGTCACGTCGACGGCGCGGCGCTCTGCATACATCTTGTTGAGCTGGGCATTACCTGTGCCCTTGTCGGCATAGCCGGTAACGGTGAACATAGCGTCGTTCGAGGTCTTCATCAGGTCGGCCACGTCCTTGATGGCCTTATCGGTACCCTGTGCGGCATTGGAATCGCTCTCGCGAATCTGGAAGAAGATGACTTCATTGATCTTCTTCTGCTCCTCCTTCACGATGGGGCGCTTCTCCTTGACCATGACGGTGTCGGGCACGTCAACCCAAACCTCTTCCTCTACCTGGCGAACAACCTGGCGGGGCTTGGTGTTCTTGTAGCCGAAGCGGAAGCTCAGACCAATCATACCGCTGATCATCCAGTCGTCGGCGTCGTTGATCTTCGAGTTGAAGCGGTCGTCCATGCTGTTGGCGTCAATCTCCAGCGAGAGTCCCAGGGGCTTCGTCACGTTGGTCTCCAGGCGCAGTCCGGCGCGCAGGTTGTGGCTCAGGCGGTTGTCGCTGGTCCATGCCAACGGAGCCAGTCCTGGATTGGCCTGCACGAGGGCCTTCATGTCGTCGTTCTTCCAGGCGTTTGACAGTCCGATACCTCCCACAAGGATGACGTTCAGCGGGTGGCTGTAGTTGCAGCAGCTGAAGAGGTTGCTGAGGTTCAGCATCAGGTCGGCGTCAGTGGTGATGAAGTTCCACTTGTAGTCCTTGTCCAGGCTCTCGAAGCGACTCTTGGCCTGCAGTCCCGAGACGTGCAGACGTGCACCCACGACGGGCGAGAAGTAATGACCGAACGACACGGCCCCGATGGGCGAGAGCAGCTTGTCAATCTTGGCATTGGTTGTCGTCCACTCCATACCGCCCTGCACTTCGACGTAGTTGTAAGACTTCAGCTTCGGACCGTTTTTGCAGTGATCCTGTGCCGTCACGGTGTTGGTTAACAGCAGCGAAAGAGCTGCAAGCGATAATAGTTTTTTCATACTTAATAGCGATTAGTAATTATTGTTTTTTCTGCTTTTGCTTGCAAAAGTAGTTTAACTTATTGAAAAATCCAAATTTTTCTTTTATTATTTGAAAAAAAGGTGTAACTTTGCCACATATTTGTACGGAAACAACATTATTAAGCTAAATAAGATGACATCGGTAGTAATAAAAAAAGTTGAAACAAAGAAGGATTTGAAGGACTTCATCGAGTTGCACTACGAGTTATACAAGGGTAACGCGTACGATGCGCCCAATCTCTACAGCGACGAACTCAACACGCTGAGCAGAGACCACAATCCGGCCTTCGAGTTCTGCGAGGCCGAGTATTACCTGGCCTATAAGGACGGCCGGCTCGTCGGTCGCGTGGCAGCCATCATCAACCACCGCTACAACGAGCAGTGGCAGCGCCAGGCCGTGCGCTTCGGCTGGATCGACCTCATCGACGACCTCGACGTGATGAAGGCGCTGCTGGAGGCTGTCGAGAATTACGGTCGCCAGAAGGGCATGACCGAGATTATAGGCCCGCTCGGCTTTACCGACATGGACCCCGAGGGCATGCTCATCGAGGGCTTCGACCAGCTGGGCACCATGGCCACCATCTACAACCACGCCTATTACCCCCGCCTGATGGAGCAGATGGCCGGTTATGAGAAGGACAACGACTACGTCGAGTACAAGGCCTTCGTTCCCAAGGGCGACATGCCCGAGAAGTTCTCGAAGGTGGCCCAGATGGTCCAGAAGCGCTACAACCTGCATTGTCCGCAGATCAAGCGCAGCCAGGTGTTCGGTCCCGAGGGCTACGGCCGCAAGGTGCTCGAGGTGGTGAACAAGACGTTTGGCAACCTCTACGGCTACTCGCAGATGACCGACCGCCAGATTGACACCTACGTCAAGGAGTACTTCAAGTTCTTCTCGATGGATATGCTCTGCGTCATCGAGGACTGGAACACCCCCGACCATCAGGTCGTCGGCGTGGGCATCTCGATACCCTCGCTCACCCGTGCGCTGCAGAAGTGCCGCAAGGGCCGCCTGCTGCCCTTCGGCTGGTGGCACCTGTTCCGTGCGCTCTATCTGAAGAAGACCGATATCGTCGACTGCCTGCTCATTGGCGTGCTGCCCGAGTACCGCTCGAAGGGTGCCAACGCCCTGCTGTTCTATACGCTCATACCCATCTACCAGAAGTACGGCTTCAAGTGGGGCGAGACCCATGTCCACATGGAGTCGAACACCGCCGTTCAGGCCCAGTGGCAGTACCTGGAGAACGAGCAGCACAAGCGCCGCCGCTGCTACAAGAAAAGTTTATAGACCAATTAGCAAATGGAAAATACAATAGAAACGCAAGGAGTAGCTACTCCCCTCCCTAACAGGGAGGGGCAGGGGGAGAGTCCTGTTGAGTACACCGACGACAACATCCGCCACCTGTCGGATATGGAGCACGTCCGCACCCGTCCGGGCATGTATATCGGCCGTCTCGGCGACGGATCCCTGCCCGAGGACGGCATCTACGTGCTGCTGAAGGAAGTGATCGACAACTCCATCGACGAGTTCAAGATGAAGGCCGGCGACCGCATTGAGGTGACCGTCGACGACAACCTCCGCGTCACCGTGCGCGACTACGGCCGCGGCATCCCCCAGGGCAAGCTCATCGAGGCCGTCTCCGTGCTCAACACCGGCGGCAAGTACGACTCGAAGGCGTTCAAGAAGTCGGTCGGACTGAACGGCGTCGGCGTGAAGGCCGTCAATGCTCTCAGCTCCCACTTCGAGGTGCGCTCGTTCCGCGAGGGCAAGGTGCGCATGGCCACCTTCGAGCGCGGCGTCATGACCGGCGACCGCACGGAGAACACCCAGGACGAGAGCGGCACCTACATCTACTTCGAGCCCGACGACACGCTCTTCCTGAACTACCAGTTCCACGACGAGATAGTGGAGAACATGCTCCGCAACTATACCTACCTGAACACCGGCCTCACCATCATGTACAACGGCCGCCGCATCCTCTCGCGCCACGGTTTGGAGGACCTGCTCAAGGACCGCATGACCACCGAGCCGCTCTATCCCATCATCCACCTGCAGGGCGACGACATCGAGATTGCCTTCACCCACGCCAACCAGTACGGCGAGGAGTACTACTCCTTCGTCAACGGCCAGCACACCACGCAGGGCGGCACCCACCAGAGCGCCTTCAAGGAGCACATCGCCCGCACCATCAAGGAGTTCTTCGGCAAGTACGAGTACGGCGACATCCGCACGGGTATCGTCGCCGCCATCGCCATCAACGTCGAGGAGCCGATGTTCGAGAGCCAGACGAAGATCAAGCTCGGCTCGCTGACCATGGCCCCCGACGGCGTCAGCATCAACAAGTACGTCGGCGACTTCATCAAGCAGGAGGTCGACAACTACCTCCACATCCACGGCGACGTGGCCGAGGCCATCGAGAACAAGGTCAAGGAGAGCGAGCGCGACCGCAAGGCCATGGCCGGCATCACCAAGCTGGCCCGCGAGCGTGCCAAGAAGGCCAACCTCCACAACCGCAAGCTGCGCGACTGCCGCGTCCACTTCAGCGACGTCAAGGACGACCGCAAGGAGGAGTCGTGTATCTTCATCACCGAGGGCGACTCTGCCAGCGGCAGCATCACCAAGAGCCGCGACGTCAACACCCAGGCGGTTTTCTCGCTGCGAGGGAAGCCCCTCAACACGTTCGGCCTCACCAAGAAGGTGGTCTACGAGAACGAGGAGTTCAACCTGCTGCAGGCAGCCCTCGACATTGAGGATGGTCTCGACACCCTGCGCTACAACAAGGTCATCGTCGCCACCGATGCCGATGTCGACGGCATGCACATCCGCCTGCTCATCATCACCTTCTTCCTGCAGTTCTTCCCCGAACTTATCAAGAAGGGCCACGTCTACGTCCTCCAGACCCCCCTCTTCCGCGTCCGCAACCGCCGCACCAAGATCAAGAAGAAGCAGGTCATCACCGACGAAGACACTAAACAATCAACACTAAACACCCAACACCCAACACCCAACACCAAGAAGTCTGACTTCATCACCCGCTACTGCTACAGCGAGGAGGAGCGCCTGCGTGCCATCGCCGACCTCGGTCCCGACCCCGAGATTACCCGCTTCAAGGGTCTCGGCGAGATCAGTCCCGAGGAGTTTGCCGGCTTCATCGGTCCCGACATCCGTCTCGAGCAGGTCACGCTCCACAAGACCGACCAGGTACAGAAGCTGTTAGAGTATTACATGGGTAAGAACACGATGGAGCGCCAGAACTTCATCATCGACAACCTCGTCATCGAGGAAGACCGACCCGAAGAAGACCAGTATGAATAGAATCGCAAAAATAGTCCTGTTTGCAGCTGTATTACAGCTGCCAGCCCTCATTTCTACTGCCCAATTGCGCATCAACATGGGCGACAACTCCCCCCTCCGCAAGTTACAGATGGCCGAAGTCGCCACCGCCAACCTCTACGTCGACTCCGTCGATGAGCAGAAGCTCGTCGAGGACGCCATCCGCGGCATGCTCGAGAAGCTCGACCCCCACTCCCAGTACGCCACCGCCAAGGAGGTGAAGCAGATGAACGAGCCGCTTAACGGCAACTTCGAGGGCATCGGCGTGCAGTTCAACATGATCGACGACACGCTGATGGTCATCCAGCCCGTCACCAACGGCCCCTCCGAGAAGGTGGGCATCATTGCCGGCGACCGCATCGTCTCCGTCAACGACTCCGCCATTGCCGGCGTCAAGATGTCGAAGGAGGAGATCATGCGCCGCCTGCGCGGTCCCAAGGGCACCAAGGTCGTCCTCGGCGTCGTCCGCACCGGCATCAAGGACCGCCTCACGTTCACCGTCGTCCGCGATAAGATTCCCGTCCACTCCATCGATGCCGCCTACATCATCCGTCCCGGCGTCGGCTATATCCGCATCGGCAACTTCGGCGCCACCACCCACGACGAGTTCCGCGAGGCCGTCCAGCGCCTCCAGGCCAGCGGCATGGAGAGCCTCGTCCTCGACCTCCAGGAGAACGGCGGAGGCTACCTCCAGGCAGCCGTCCAGATAGCTGGTGAGCTGCTCGCCCGCGACGAGCTTATCGTCTATACCGAGGGTCGCCGCGTGCCCCGTCAGGAGTACCGTGCCCAGGGCAACGGCCTCTTCACCAAGGGCAAGATCGTCGTGCTCATCGACGAGTACACCGCCTCGGCTGCCGAGATTGTCACCGGCGCCGTTCAGGACCAGGACCGCGGCTTCGTCGTCGGCCGCCGCTCCTTCGGCAAGGGCCTCGTCCAGCGACCCATCGACCTTCCCGACGGCTCGATGATACGCCTCACCATCGCTCACTACTACACCCCCTCCGGCCGCTGCATACAAAAGCCCTACGAGAAGGGCAACCAGAAGGACTACGCCATGGACGTCTACAACCGCCTGAAGAAGGGTGAGCTCACCAATCAGGACAGCATCCACTTCGCCGACTCGCTCCGCTTCCAGACGCTCCACAAGCAGCGCACCGTCTATGGTGGCGGCGGCATCATGCCCGACTACTTCGTGCCCCTCGACACCACCCGCTACACGCCCTTCCACCGCCAGCTCGCCGCCAAGAGCGTCGTCATCCAGCAGAACCTGCGCTATGTCGACAACCACCGCAAGGAGCTAAAAAAGAAGTACCCCGACTTCGCCCTCTTCAAGCAGCAGTTCGAGGTGCCGCAGTCGCTCGTCGATGACATCTTGGCCGAGGGCAAGAAGCAGAAGATTGAGCCCAAGGACGACGCCGAGCTACAGCGCACGCTGCCCTACCTCCGCCTCCAGCTCAAGGCCCTCATCGCCCGCGACCTCTGGGACATGAGCGAGTACTTCTCCGTCTTCAACGAGGAGAACGCCATCGTCCGCAAGGCCCTCGAAATCATTCAATAGCCCCCCAATCCCCATAACTACAATGACTACAAAACTCCTAACCCTCCTAACCTCCTGTCTGCTGTGCTGCGGCGCCGCCGCAGCCACAGCCTCCACCGTCGTCGCCGACGAAGGCGCCTGGTGCTGGTTTGCCGACCCCCGCGCCCTCCACTACGAGAACGCCGCCGGCTCCATTAACGCCACCTACATCGGCTACATCGACGTCCACGGCAACGTCAAGGCCACCCAGTACGACTGGCTCACCCACCGCAAGACCGACGTCCTCGTGCGTTCCTACTTCCAGCCCGACGACCACAACAACCCCACCTTCCTCGTCCTCCCCGACGAGCGCGTCATGATCTTCTACACCCGCCACACCGACGAGCCTAAGATCTGGTACCGCATATCCCAGAAGCCCGGCGACATCACCGCCCTCGGCGACGAGAAGTATCTGGCCACAGCCAACAACACCACCTACCCCTCGCCCTTCATCCTCAGCGACGACCCCGACCACATCTACCTCTGCTGGCGAGGCATCAACTGGCACCCCACCATCGCCCGCCTCACCATGCCCGACAAGAACGGCGACTGCCAGTTCGACTTCGGCCCCAAGCAGATTGTCCAGTCCACCGGAGCCCGCCCCTACGCCAAGTACCAGTCCAACGGCAAGGACAAGATCTACGTCAGCTACACCACCGGCCACCCCGACAACGAGAAGCCCGACTGGCTCTACTTCAACGTCATCGACATCAACAAGGGCAACGGCCCCATCTTGCGCGACCTGAATGGTAAGCAGCTCTCCGTCATCAACAATGGCGTATTCAACGTCAACAAGACCGACAGCTACGCCAGCAGCTACCCTGCCACCATCGTCGACAAGACGGCCAACATCCGCAACTGGGTGTGGCAGATAGCCCTCGACAAGGATGAGCACCCCGTCATCGCCTATCCCCACATCGACGACGCCAAGACCACCCACGCCTACTGGTACGCCCGCTGGAACGGCTCCTCGTGGATGAACACCTGGGTGCAGTACGGCGGCCACGCCTTCCACCACAACTGGAACCAGACCGAGCGCTGCTACAGCGGCGGTATGGCCCTCGACCCCGACAATATCAACCACCTTTACCTCAGCATCCCCACCAAGGACAGCCAGTACAACAAGGACGGCGTCTACGAGATATGGCGCTACACCATCGACGACCAGGGCAAGGTCGCCGGCTCCGAGCAGCTCACCAAGAACTCCCCGAAGAACAACGCCCGGCCCTACGTCATCCCCGGCTCCAGTAACTCCCCCCTCCGCCTCGTCTGGATGCAGGGCGACTACTACTACTGGATGGTCAACAAGAACTACCCCAAGGGCTACCCCACCTCCATCCTCGCCGACTGCGACTGGCAGGAGCCCCAGCGCACCCTCGCCCCCGTTGCCGACGGCGTCCTCACCATCAAGGCCGGCCAGACACTCAGCGTCGCCTTCCTCATGGATGCCGACAATTACGGCGGCACGCTGCTAAAATCGGCCGACGGCCAGTTCAGCTACGCCCTCAACGCCCAGCAGTACCCCGTCCTGACCATCGGAGGCACCACCTACCGCAGCCAGAACTGCCTGCTCACCAGCGACGCCTGGGCCAATGGCTCCACCGGCACCAGCGGCGACACCCACCCCACCAAGCTCACCACCTGGGTGCT
>JAEEGK010017305.1_pt1 | contig 15736 bp, 18 predicted proteins | sample 8958771 | NCBI WGS metagenome assembly JAEEGK01 (sample SAMN16246547, study PRJNA631951) | gut metagenome | biome: gut microbiome; feature: rumen; material: SC-attached | host: Bos | place: Iran: Karaj | collected 2018-10
GTTCCCGTATATCTCCTTCCGCACGGCGACGGCAAGCTCACGCGCGCGCGGAGCGAGCCTTGAACGCGCTCCGATAAGCGTTTCGTAGTCCTTGGGCGCGAGGGAGTGCTCCGAGGCAAGCTTTTCAAGCAGCTCATCCGGATCGGGACGGGTCATGCTTCGGTCTCCTTCACGGACGAGTACGCGGTTTTGACGGAGATCCCGTCGAGCCTGCCTATCTTGCCCGACAGCGCGGAGATGGCGTCCTGCGGGGCGTCCATCGCGATGGCGATGACGTTGATGCCCCTCGAGCGGCAAGGGATGCCCATGCGCCCGATTATGTACTCGCCGTACTCGTGGAGTATGGCGTTGAGCTTTTCGACCGTGTCCCCGTTTTCGACTATTATCGACATTACGGCTATCCTTGTCTGCATGATGAAATATCCTTTCATTGAAAATCAAAACGCGCCCCGAAAGGCGCGACAAAACAAACTCAACGGACGAGCTCATATTCGCACCTTCGTTCTCAGGGCGGCAAAGCCGCGCTTTGCCCTCAGGCTTTATTTGATTATAACACCGTCTCGCGTCGGTGTAAACCGCTTTGGGAGGATATATTGCTTGGGGGTCGAAGACGCGGACCCGTCAAAGCCCGGGTACTGCTTTTCCCAGGACCCGTTCGGGGCGATCCCTTCGTTTTTTTGAACGCGCGAATGGGCGGACGGGGATAAGCCGGAGCCGAAGCATTTTCAAAAAAGAAAGCATTGACGAAATACTCTCCGAGGCGTATGATTTTAACAAGGTCAGACCCTGCCCTTCGGCGAGATATGGAACGAATACTGCCGCCGCTGTGATAAACCCGCCGACGGCGAATGGTTCCGTGAGATCGAGACCTGCGAAAAAGAAGTCCTGGAGGCAAGAAGATGAAAAACATTATGACAGCGCCGTTCATGGTCGAAATGATCCGCACGGCGACGAATATGTACGCTCACGGCTGGGACGAGAGGAACGGCGGCAATATCTCCATGCTTCTTGATGAAGCGGAGCTGAAAGAATACCTTGCGATCCCCGCGATCGTCCGCACGATATCGACCGGCTTTACCGCGCCGGAGCTTGACGGGAAATGCTTCCTCGTCACCGGCACGGGCAAGTATTTCAAAAACGTGCAGTACGATCCCGCAAAGAACCTCGGCATAGTCCGCCTTGCGGAGAACGGTACGGAGGCGGAGGTCCTCTGGGGCTTTTCGGACGGCGGCAAATTCACAAGCGAGTTCCCCGCGCATATGAAGAGCCATATCGCCCGCATGAAGACCGACCCCGAAAACCGCGTCGTCATGCACTGCCATCCGTCGAATCTCCTTGCCATGACCTACGTGCACGAGCTTGACGAAAAGGCTTTTACCCGCACGCTCTGGCAGATGTGCACCGAGTGCATAATCGTTTTCCCCGACGGAGTTAACGTGCTGCCATGGATGCTCTGCGGCACCAACGAGATAGGGGAAGCCACCGCCGAAAAGATGAAGACCGCGCGCCTCGTCGTCTGGGCGCAGCACGGCATTTACGGCGCGGGACGCGACCTTGACGAGACCTTCGGACTCATCGAGACCGCCGAAAAAGCCGCCGAGATATACATGAAGATCGCGCATCTGCCGCGCGTCAACACTATCACGGACGAGCAGATGCACCTGCTTGAGGAGCGCTTCGGCGTTAAAGCGCGCGAGGGGTATCTTGATTGACGCTGTGTTTCAAACGAAAGAAAAGCGGGTATTGACGCCGATAAGCTGTCAATACCCGCTTTTGTATGTTTTGCCGCGTCAGCAGCCGCAGGCTTGTTCATCCCACGGCTTATACACGCAGTAGGCGGGGCGCATCTCGCCCAGGTAGAGCCACACGTTGCCGCCCATCACCATATCGGTATCAAAGTAAAGGTCGGGTATGAATACCAGCACGCTGGAGCGTTTTCCGCCGCGGAGCGTGACGCCCTCCTTTACGGGGGAGGCGCGGAATTGGTCGATTTTCTTTTGAAGATCCGGGATAACAAGATCCTTTGCAAGCACGGGGACGAGCTCCTCGTCTTTTCCGTATACGACGTTATCTTCGTTTTTAAGCCAGTTTAAGCTGAGCATTCGTTTTCTCCTTTTTGATAGTCGGTCATTTCAGCCTGAAGAAGTAGATAAGCTCCGGATCGTCGTCGGGAGCGGCGTTAAGTATCACGTTGATCTCGCTGATCATGCGTCCGATATTAAGTGTCTGCTGATACATGCTTTCGCGCGTGCACCAGACGGAGCCGGTCCCAACCGCCTTAAGATCCTTCATAAGCGGGTTAAGGGCAAGGAACTCGCCCATGTCGGCGACCTCGCCGCCGATCGTGCTGTTGTAGATCACGACGTCGGCTTCCCGCGCGGTCTTGAAGAAGGTCTCCATTTCGACGTTGATCGTCGCCATTGCGGAGTCGTCGCCAAGGTCCCTGAATGCGTACTCGCCCCCGGCGAGCGCGATCATGCGGCTCACGTAATCGCCTGATTTTCTCGCCACGGCATAGCCCGTTCCGCTTATGCGGAAGAAGGCGACCGTCCTGCCGGTCTTTTCGCCGCCGACGCTGTTCATGAGTCCGACCTGCTCGTTGAAGAGCGCGTCGGCTTTTTCCTCTTCTCCCAGCAGCGCGCCGTAAAGCTTTATCCATTCGGTGCGTCCCAGGGGATGTGTCTCATAGCTCGAGCGGTCGACGAGTACGGGCACGCCGAGCTTCTCAAGCTGCGCCTTCACGTCCGAGGCGTGCCCTATCATGCCGGATTCGATGGCAAGGGGGCAGCCCTCCTTCAATATCAGCTCGTAGTCGGGCTGGGAGTATTTGCCGGCGTAGAGTATCGAGCCCGCCTCCATTGCGGCGCGGGCGTTTTCTATGTACCAGCCGTCCGCTCTGGTGCCGGAGAGCCGTATCGCGTCGAGCCGGTCAAGCCCGTCGAACAGGCACATGACTGCGGTCGCCGCAAGGTAGACGTTCTTCACAGGCTTATAAAGGACGGCGATATCGGGCGCGATCCCCTTCGGCGCGGTCCCGCCCTCGGGCACGATGAGGAACCTGCCGCCTTCGTTGATGGAGATCAGCTTGAGACCTCCCTCGTACTCGGCGATGGAAAACTCGTGCGCGAACGAAAGCTCCGTTTCGGAAACGGGCTCCCAACCGTTGCCGAGTCCCTCCGAAGACGGTTTTTTACCGCAGCCGAAAAGGGCGGCGAGCATTGAGATCAGTATCAGCAGAGCGAAAATGCGCTTCATAATAATTCCTTTTTAATCAATAAAATCTTCTGCGCAGCCGAACGGATCGGACGTGCGCAGAAGACACACACGGAGACTTAAGTCAGTTCGCCTTTTTAAGCGAAGCGCTGTCGAAGCGCAGGGTGTAATCGATGAGATGCGGCTCGCTCATGGCGGTGGTAAGCGCCGAGACCGCGATATCCTTATCGAGCTCGACGGGTATCTCGAAGGTGGAATTCCCCTCGGCATTGACGGGCTCATACTTTGTTTCGCCCAGCGTCATGTACTCGTAATGGCTGCTCGACCAAACGACTGTCGCGGTCATTTTGCCGTCCTTCACGACTATCTTTGCGGGGCTTTCGACGCTCGCCTTTCCGCTTCCGCCGGTAAGGGTCACGCCGCAGGAATACTCGCCGTCCTCAACGGAAGCGCCGACGGGCTCGGGATTCGAGACGGAGACCTTGTGATCGTACCACTTGCCCTTTGTCCCGACGAGCGCGCAGTCGAATTCCTTGTCAAGATACGGCACGGGGATATCGAAGCCGTAGACCTCTTCGGTCGAGCCGTCGTCATAGGTAACGGTGTCGAGCGTAGGCTCTATCAGGGCGGCGCCCTCCTTCTTTGCATCCTCCGCCTTGCCGGCAAACAGGTTTACGGTGTTCTTCGAAGGCATGGTGATGTGTATCGTCATCTTGCCGTCCTTGACCGTAAGCGTACCCTTGCCGTGATGCGCCTCGTTCACGTGGAACATGGAGCCGTCCGTCTTGAAATCGGCGGAATAGACCCCGTCTTCAAGCGGCGCCTTGCCGTCCGGCTTCTGCCCGCAGGCGGCGAGCAGAAGGCAGAGGACGGCAATACAGAGGAAGTATGAAAAAGCCTTATTGAAGTTTGTTTTCATGATCAGTTAAGGGAGCCGACTGCGGCCTGAGCGTGAGTTACGTAGAGCGCCTGAACGTCTGCAAGACGGCCGAGACCGGCGATCTGGCAGTCGATCTTCTCGAACTTCTTGGAAGCGGTGAACATGGAGAACCAGGACTCGGGATCTTCGGGATCCGCCATGTCGTTGTTGGCGTGATCGCCGGCGACGACCATCAGAGGACGCAGCACGACGTTCTTGTAGCCGGCGGCGGAAACGGTCTCGATAATGGCTTCGCAGGCGGTCTCTTCAGGCTCGCCCTCAACGGTGCCGATGAATACGTTCTTGTAGCCCAGGGCGTTCATCTGCGCCTGCATCTGGGAATAGCTGACCTTCGCATTGTGGGAGGTGCCGTGACCCATGAGCACGAAAGCGGTGCCGGCGGCTTCGGCTTCCTCGATGGAGGCAAAACCGGCGTCCGCAACGGCGGCGGCGACGACGGCCTTGGCAACGGCTTCCTTATCGTTGTTGACAACGGAAGCGTCCGCGCCTACTTCGCCGAGGAGAGGCTCGGCAATGACGATCTTCTCGATCTTGTCGGCGTACTTGTCGGCGGCAGCCTTAAGCTCGTCGTACTCGGCGCCGTGCATAAGGTGGGTGGGCTGGATGACAAGGAGCTTAACGCCGTTCTTGACGGCGCGGTCGAGCGCCTGCTCCATGTTGTCGATCTTCTCGTTATCGCGCGCCTGAACGTGGTTGATGATGATCTGCGCGGTGAAGGCGCGGCGTACGCTCCACTCGGGGAAGGCGGCTGCGATAGCGTCCTCGATGCCCTTTATGTCAAGGGAGCGGCTGTCGTTGAACGAGGTGCCGAAGGAAACGACGAGGAGCTCCTTCTCGCCGATCTCGTCGGCGTTCCTGGGATCGTCCTTCTTGGCGTCGCCGGTGTCGCGGCCGAAGTAATCGGGATCCGCTTCCTCGCCCTCGACAAGCTCCTTCTGAGCGTCGGTCAGAGCGTCCCAAGCTTCCTTGGCGGCGGCGCACTGCTCGTCGGTCTTATCGGTGCGTTCCTGAACGTAGATGGCGTCGATAAGGGCGGCAACTTCGTCGGCAAGCTCTTTGTCGGTCTTCTGGGGCTTCTTCGCGCAGGCGGCAAGACCGCAGAGCATCGAAAGAGCAAGAACCAGAGAGATGATCTTAACTAATTTTTTCATGTTTGATCCTCCTATTGTTATCGGGGCCGAAGCCCCGTTTAATAACAGACAAAAGGATATCGAGGGAAACAAAAAGCCGCCGCGGGTCGATACCCGCCGCGACCGTTTTCACGCAGCAAACGTAAGCCTGCCGCCCCGTATCCCGCGGGGAAGCATACCCTCCAATATCCAAGCAGGTCTCCTGACTTATGCATCAACGCCCGCATGAAAGCCTTCTCAGTTTCCCAATGGCCGACTTTCGTCTATCATGCGCGCTCCGCAAATACAGTGGCGGTACCGTTCCGGATTCTGACCGGATTCCCTATTCTCCCGGCAAGACCCGAAGGTCCTGTCGAGCACTCAAATATCTATTTGATTACAGATAGCATACTCCCGATCATGAAAAATGTCAATGATCCGCGCCTATATATTTGTTCCGGCGTCGAAGCGCCCCGAGCGCCGTCTTGACAAAGCCCGCCGCAGAGAATAAAATAATAGAAGTAATACGTTCGTCAAGTGCCCGCCTTTGCCCCGCCGAAAACGGAGGCTTCCGCGGGATAATAGACAACCGGGTGAAAGACCCGGGCGGAACCGCCGCCGTAAGCGCGGAGGAACGGCGCAGGATGAAAATCGGCCATTGGGGGAGCACCCTGAGAAGGCGCGCCGTGACCTGTGAAGCGCGAGCCGGAAGACCTGCTTGACACTGCCTCCCGCCGAAGGTGCGAAGCGCGGGGGAATACGTTTGCATGAATTCGGATGCGGCGGTCCTTTTACTGCCGCTCTTTTTTATTGCCGGGGGAAAATGGAAAAGGAAGAACGAAAAACAAATAAGTCCGGTTTAAGATTCGCCGCCGTGATGCTCCTTCTGTTCGCGATGCTTTTGCTCGCGCTCGTGCTCAATCTCGCGATCGGCTCGGTAAGGCTCAGACCCGCCGAAATACTATCGCTTCTCAAAAACGGACGCGACGCCTCCACGGAGAGCTTGATCCTTTTCGACCTGCGCATACCGAGGATGCTGCTTGCCGCGATACTCGGCGGCGCGCTCGCGGTATCGGGATTTTTGCTCCAGAGCTTTTTCAGGAACCCCATAGCGGGTCCCTTCGTGCTGGGCATTTCCTCGGGCGCGAAAATGATAGTCGGCATTACCATGATCTTTTTGGCGGACAGCATAACGATGAGCCCCGCCGTTATGGTCGCCGCCGCCTTCATAGGCTCGCTCCTGATAACCGCCGTGGTGCTTTTGTTCTCTCAAAAGGTAAAGAACATGGAGCTTTTGCTCGTCGTGGGCATCATGGTGGGCTATATCTGCTCCGCCGTTACCGATATGGCGGTGACGTTCGCTTCCGAGCAGGATATCGTCAACTTAAAATACTGGTCGATGGGCACCTTCTCCGGCAAGAGCTGGGAACACGTCTTGACGGCGCTCGTTATCTGCGTTCCCGCCGTTATTGCCTCGTGGCTCCTTTCAAAGCCCATGGGCGCCTACGCCCTCGGCGAGGGTTACGCCAAAAGCATGGGCGTCGCCGTCAGACCCTTCCGTCTGGCGCTCATACTTCTCTCGTCCCTGCTCTCCGCCTGCGTCACCGCGCTCGCGGGACCCATCTCGTTCGTAGGCATCGCCGTTCCCCATATCACGAGGACGCTTTTGAAAAGCTCCAAGCCGGCGCTCGTCATACCCGCCGCGTTCCTTGCGGGGGCGGTGTTCTGCGTTTTATGCGACCTTATAGCGAGGACCGTCTTATCCCCGACGGATCTCAATATCGGCACCGTCACGAGCATATTCGGCGCGCCGGTCGTCATCTGGATGATGATTTCGAGAAGGAGGCGCGAGGCATGACGGAGTTTTTCAAAACGAGCGGGCTTGCCGTCGGCTACAACGGCAAAACGCTGATACGGGATATCGATATCGCCCTTTCGCGCGGCGGCATACTCACGCTCATCGGGCCGAACGGCTCCGGCAAATCCACCATATTGAAGACCGTCGCCCGTCAGCTTGCGTCGATACGCGGCGTCATAACCGTGGACGGGAGCGAGATACGCTCCATGTCTTTTAAGGAGCTTGCGAAAAAGCAGGCGGTCGTGCTGACCGACCGCATCCGTCCGGAGCTTTATACCGTGCGCGAGATAGTCTCCCTCGGGCGCTATCCCTACACCAACGCCGTCGGCAAATTGACTTTAGAGGACAGGCGGATAGTCGACGACGCGCTCGAACTCGTCAGCGTAAAGGACCTCTCCGAGCGCGATTTCATGACGCTTTCCGACGGGCAGAAGCAGCGCGTCGTATTGGCGCGCGCGCTCGCGCAGCAGCCGGAGCTTCTCATATTGGACGAGCCGACCGCGTTCCTCGATATAAAGTACAAAACGGAGCTTCTTTCCGTACTGCGCCGCCTTTCCCGCGAACGCGGCGTCACCGTTATAATGAGCCTGCATGAGATAGACCTTGCGGCGAAGGCAAGCGACCTGCTCCTCTGCGTGAAGGGCGAGACCGCAGCCGCGTTCGGCACGCCGGACGAGGTGATGAGGTCCGTGCCCGTCGAGGAGCTTTACGATCTCGAAAAGGGCTCTTACGATCCCGTTCTCGGCAGCGTTGAGCTCGAAAAACCCGAGGGCGCGCCCGGGGTATTCGTGATCGCAGGCGCAGGCTTCGGCATACCCGTGTTCAGAAGGCTCCAAAGGGAGCGCGTGCCGTTTGCCGCCGGGATAATATTTGAAAACGATATCGACGCGCGCGCGGCGAAAAGCCTTGCCGCGGAATGCGTCACGGCGCCCGCATTCGAGCCGATCGCGGAGGAGCTCTTCGAAAGGGCGAAAAAACTGATGCTCTCCTGCGAAAAAGCCGTCGACGCCGGCGCGCCCGTTGGCACGCTGAACGAGGCGAACGGACGGCTCATCGCGCTGGCAAAGGAAAGAGGAATGCTTGAATAATGAACCGATTTCACATTTCCACAATAGATGAAAACGCCGCGGGTATCGCCCGCGAATACGGTCTCGGGATAGAGATCGCGGATTTCTGCTGGGCGCAGCGCATGGACGTCGGGCTTGAAGAAAACCTCGCCGCCGCAATGGAAAAAACGCGCGGAACGGAGAGCCTATGGTTTCACGCGCCGTTTGCGGAGATATCGCCCTGCGCGATAGATCCGAAGGTGCGCGCGCTTACAAAGGAAAGGTATAAGGCGTCCGCCGCGCTCGCTTCGCGCCTCGGCATTAAGCGCATGGTCGTCCACGGCGGGTACATCCCGCACGTCTATTTTCCGGAGCATTACGTTTCGGAGAGCGTCCGCTTCTGGAAGGAGTTTTTGAAGGAAGCGCCCGACGATCTCGTTATCGCCCTTGAAAACGTGATGGAGCCGGGTCCCGAAATGCTCGTCGAGATAGCGGAGGGGGTAGGCGATCCCCGCCTGGGGCTGTGCCTCGATATCGGGCACGCGAACTGCGATATCTCCGAAACGCCTCCCCTCGGCTGGATCGCGCCGGAGGCAAAGCATCTCAAGCACGTTCATCTTCATAACAATCACGGTGAAAACGATCTTCACCTTCCCCTTGGCGAAGGCGATATCGATTGTGAAAGAATAATAAACGAAGTCCTGCGTCTATCGCCCGAAGCGACCTTCACGATAGAGAACATGGACTCGATCGATTCCATAAAATGGCTTATCGGGAAAGGCTTTTTGAATGACCGACGCTGAATTGAAAACCATTATAAGCGGCGTAATGCCGGCATATCCGGATGCGATCGCGGAAGCGGTCAGGCGCCAGAGCGAGCTTGCAAAGCCGCCCAGAAGCCTCGGCGGGCTCGAGGATATTTCGATACGCCTCACCGGGATAACGGGCGCTGTGAGGAACGATCCCGAAAAATGCCTCGTCGCGGTATTTGCCGCGGACAACGGAGTGGTTAACGAGGGCGTCGCCGTCACGCCGCAGTCCGTCACGCTCAAGCAGGCGGTCAATATGACGCGGCATAAGACGGGCATGAGCGCGCTTGCCGGATTCTTCGGGAACGAAGTCCGCGTATACGACGTAGGCATAAACGCCCCCGAACGACAGGAACTCATAACGAAAAAGCTCCGCCGCGGCACGAACAGCATACTCCGCGGTCCCGCCATGACACGGGAGGAAGCGCTCTTTGCGGTCTCCGTCGGCGTCGAGGCGGCTGAGAAAGCGAAGCGAGACGGCTTTGACGCAATGGGCGTCGGCGAGATGGGCATCGGCAACACCACTACCTCCGCCGCCGTGCTCGCGGCGCTTACCGGCGCGGACGCGGAGCTCGTCACGGGACGCGGCAGCGGTCTTAACGACGAGGCGCTGGAGCACAAGATAAACGTCGTGCGTGAGGCGATACGCATAAACGCTCCCGACGCGCTCGATCCCATAGACGTAATATCGAAGGTCGGCGGGCTCGATATCGCCGCGATGACCGGCGCGTATCTGGGCTGTGCGAAACACCGCCTCCCCGCCATAGCGGACGGGTTCATATCCGTCGTCGCCGCACTCTGTGCGGTAAGGCTCTGCCCGGCGGCGCGCGATTTTATTTTCCTCTCCCACGCCTCGGAGGAGCCGGGGTATAAGCTCGCGGCGAAGGAGCTCGGCTTAAAGCCCTTCCTGCTCCTCGATATGCGGCTCGGCGAGGGGAGCGGCTGCCCGATCGCCTTCCAGGTGATGCGCGCGGCGTGCGCCGTCATGAACGGCATGGCGACGTTCGACGAAGCCGCGATAGATGACGACTATCTCAAAAACCTCGATGAAGTAAAGGATTTTAATTACAAGGCATGAGGATACTGCTTGTTGGCGGATCGAAGAGCGGGAAATCTTCGCTCGCCCAGGAAATCGCAATAAAGCTCGCAGACGGCGGACCCAAATATTATTGGGCGACCATGGAGCCGACCGACCGCGAGGACGACGAGCGCATCGAAAGGCATATCGCGGACCGCGCCGGGATGGGCTTTGTCACTATCGAGCGCGGGAAAAAGCTGCTTGCGGGCGAGCTTCCGCCGGATAACGCCGCCGTGCTCTTTGACAGCGTGACGGCGCTCCTTGCGAACGAGATGTTCGGCGCTTGCTTCGATCCCGCCGCTCCCGAAAGGGCGCTTCGTGAACTCCTCGCGCTGAGCGAAAAATGCGCCCATTTCGTCTGCGTCGCGGACGAGGTCTTCCGCGACGGCGCGGTTTACGATGATCTGACCGAGGATTACCGAAGGGGGCTCGCGGCGATACTCCGCGCTCTTGCGGAGGATTTCGATACCGTCGCCGAAGTCTCCTGCGGGATCCCCAAGTTTTACAAAGGAGGTCTGCCCGAATGAAAGCATGGCTTCACGCGTTTTTCATGGCGTGGGGGATGTTCCTCGCCGTGCCGTGCCCGTATAAAAAATGGGACGAGAAAGCGCTCGACAAAATGCTCGTTTTCCTGCCCGTGATGGGGCTTATCGTCGGCGGCGTTTTGGCGCTCACGGCGTATTTAACGAGCCTGCTTGTATTTCCCGCGGCGGTCACGGCGGCGCTCCTTGCCGCTGTGCCGTGGCTCCTGACGGGCTTTATACACCTCGACGGCTTTATGGACGTCTGCGACGCGGCGCTTTCGCGGCGCGATCTCGAAACTCGGCAGAAGATACTGAAGGACCCGCACACGGGCTCGTTCGCGGTCATTTCGCTGGGGCTTTTGATGCTCGCGTCGTTTGCCGTGCTTATGTCGTGGGAGTACTCGGCGGAAAAGCTCGTCCCCCTCGCGCTCATACCGGTTTCGACCCGCGCATGCGCAGGCGTCGCGGTGCTTGGTCTAAAGCCCATGAGCACGAGCCAGTATTCGAGAAAGAGGGATAAACGGCTCATAATACCGCTCTGCGTTATGCTTGCGGCGGCGATCGCGCTCCCCGTCGTGTTCATGCGGCTTTCGGGCGTCGCTCCCGCAGCGGCTGCCATAGGCTACTGGCTCTTCTGCCTTTACGGAAAGAGGCAGCTTGGCGGCATGAACGGCGATATCTCGGGCTTCGCGCTCACTCTGGGCGAGTGCGTCGGTATTATCGTACTTGTTTTTGTGAGGTAATTATGGATCTGATAATCGGCGGAGCGTATCAGGGAAAGCTGACCTACGCGGTAAAGAAATACGGCTTTTCGGAGGAGGCGCTTTTCGATCTTTCGGCGGGCTTCCCCGAAGAAGAGCGCGCCTGTTTTTATCATCTTGAGGCGCTGACTAAAAGCGCGGCGGCGGAGGGTCTCTCCCCGGACAAGACAGTTAAAAGCCTTTTGCCGCATATAAAAAACGCCGTTGTTATATCGCGTGAGATAGGCTGCGGGATAGTCCCGACTGACCCGGCCGAAAGGCTCTGGCGCGAAACGCACGGCGCGGTTTTGAAAATGCTCGCGGCGGAGGCTTCCTCCGTAACGAGGGTGTTCCTGGGACTCGGCGAGGTGCTTAAATGATACTTTATTTGATCCGTCACGGCGCGACCGAGGGCACGGAGCGGGGGCTCTATTACGGCGCGACCGATCTGCCCATCACCGCCGAGAGCGAGAGGGAGCTTCGGACGCTTGCCGAAAAAGGCGGTTATCCCGCTGTGAAAAAGCATTACACCAGCGGTATGAAGCGCGCGGAGCAGTCCTTTGCCGCGCTCTACGGCGATACCCCGCACGAGGCGCTTCCCGGCATGAGGGAGATCGATCTCGGTGAATTTGAGATGCGCTCGTACGAGGAGCTGAAGAACGATCCCAAATTCATCGAATGGTGCACGGGCGATAACGAAAAGAACGTCTGTCCCGGAGGCGAAAGCGGCGAGCAGGTGACGCGCCGCGCGCTTGAGGCGCTTAAGCCCATAATCGAGGCGGGCGAGGACGCGGTCGTGATCACCCACGGCGGCGTGATAGGCGGAGTGCTCGCAAAGCTCTTCCCCAACCCCAACGGCAGGTTCGCGTTCACTCCCGGCACCGGCACGGGCTATGCGGTCAGATTCGAGGGCGCCGAACCGATAGAGTATCACAGGATCCCGGAATACGAAAATGAGTGAACAAAAGGCAAAAATCAACAGGGTGCTGATTGCGGGCACGGGCTCGGGCTGCGGCAAAACTACCGTGACCTGCGCCGTTTTATCCGCGCTCAAGCAGCGGGGGCTTGATGGGGGGAGCGCGAAATGCGGTCCCGATTACATCGACCCCATGTTTCACAGGAGCGTCATCGGCGCGCCGTCCGTTAACCTCGATCCCTTCTTTTTCGATGAAAACACGCTCCGCTTCCTGCTCGCAAAAAACGGAGGGGGAAGGGAGCTCACCGTAATAGAGGGCGTTATGGGCTATTACGACGGGCTCGGTCTCACGACCGTGAGGGCGAGCGCGTACGACCTTGCCCGCATCACGAAAACGCCCGTCGTGCTCACCGTAAACGCCAAGGGCGCGTCACTCTCGATTTTGGCGCAGATAAAGGGCTTTACGGACTTTATGCCCGAGAGCTTCATAAAGGGCGTCATACTCAACAACTGCACCGAAAAGGTGTATTCCGCGCTCGCGCCGGAGATAGAGACCCGACTCGGCATAAAGCCCCTCGGCTTCATGCCGCACATTAAGGAATGCGAGATAGGCAGCCGGCATCTGGGGCTTGTCACCGCGGACGAGATCGCCGATATAAAGGCAAAGATGCGCCTCCTCGCCGAACAGGCGAAGAAGAGCCTCGATCTTGAGGGCGTTATCGCGCTCGCCGCATCCGCGCCGGAGCTTGAGTTTACCCCGATCTCATTTGAAAAGCGCGAGCCCGTGCGGATCGCCGTCGCGCGCGACAGGGCGTTCTGCTTCTATTATGAGGACAGCCTCGATCTCCTTCGCGAGATGGGCGCAAAGCTCGTTCCCTTCAGCCCGATCGCGGACGCGCGGCTCCCCGAAAACGTGCATGGGCTGTACCTCGGCGGCGGCTATCCGGAGCTTTACGCTGAGCGGCTTTCCGCCAACGTCTCCATGCGCGAAAGCATAGGGCGGGCTTTGTCGAACGGGCTTCCCTGCGTCGCGGAGTGCGGCGGGTTCATGTATCTTACCGAGTCCGTCGGCGGATCCCCGGCGGTCGGCTTCATAAAGGGAAGGAGCTTTGACAACGGCAGACTGACCCGCTTCGGTTATGTTCGGCTCACCGCCGAAAAGGATAATATGCTCTGCAAAAAGGGCGGCGCGATCAGAGCGCACGAGTTCCATCATTGGGACGCGGAGGACCCCGGCAGCGGCTTCACCGCGCAAAAGTCCGACGGCAGGAGCTGGCCCTGCGTGCACGCGTCCGAAACGCTCTGGGCGGGCTATCCGCACATACATTTTTACGCGAACCCCGATTTTGCAAAGGGCTTTTACGAAGCAATGCTGAAGGAGAAACACCGTGTTTGAGATTGTAAGACCCATGGAAATAGAAAAACGCAGCTTCGAGATTATCTCGGGCATATTGGAAAGCGAGGGCGTCGCGCTCGATCCCGAAAACGAGCTCGTGATAAAGCGCGTCATCCACACGACCGCCGATTTCGAGTACGTGAAAAACCTCGTGTTCTCGGAGCACGCTGTCAGTATCGGCATCGAGGCCCTGAAAAACGGCTGCGATATCGTTACCGACACGCAGATGGCAAAGTCGGGCATCAGCAAAACGACCCTTGCGAAGCTCGGCGGAGAGGTGCACTGCTTCATGAGCGACGAAGACGTTGCCCAAGAAGCCAGGGCGCGCGGCGTCACACGCGCCTCGGTCTCCATGGAAAAGGCGGCGGGGCTTGAAAAACCGCTGATATTCGCCGTAGGCAACGCGCCGACCGCGCTTATCGCGCTGGACGAGCTTATTAAGGCGGGCAGGCTCGCGCCCAAGCTCATTATCGGCGTGCCCGTCGGCTTCGTGAACGTCGTCGAATCGAAGGAGCTCATTATCGCATCCTCCGTTCCGCACATCGTGGCGCGCGGCAGGAAGGGCGGCTCGAACGTCGCCGCGGCTATCGTCAACGCAATGCTTTACCAGATAACGAGATGAACGAATTTATTATACAGGACGGAAAGAAATTAAGGCTCGGCTACACCACCGGCTCATGTGCGGCGGCGGCTTCGAAGGCGGCGGCGTATATGCTGCTCTCCGGCAGGCGCAAGGAGCATATCACGCTCGAAACGCCGAAGGGCATCACGCTCGAGCTCGATATCGAGGATATCGAAGCGACCGACGCCGCCGTTTCCTGCGCGGTCAGGAAGGACGCGGGCGACGATCCGGATATCACGGACGGCGCGCTCGTCTATTCAAAGGTAAGCCTCTGCCCCGAGCCGGGCGTTCATATCGACGGCGGCGAGGGAGTGGGCAGAGTCACCAAGCCCGGGCTCGATCAGCCGGTCGGTAACGCCGCGGTCAACTCCGTCCCGCGCAGCATGATAAGGGAGAACGTCGAGGAGGTCATGAGGCTTTTCGACTGCAGGGAAGGGCTTAACGTCGTGATCTCCATACCGGAGGGCGCGCAGCTTGCGAAAAAGACCTTCAATCCCCGACTCGGCATAGTCGGCGGCATATCGGTGCTCGGCACGACGGGCATTGTCGAGCCGATGAGCGAAAAGGCGCTCGTCGACACCATCCGCACGGAGCTTTCCCAAAGGCGGGCGCTGGGGTGCGAAAACGCCCTGCTCACCCCCGGCAATTACGGCGCGGAGTTCATAAGGAGCTCGCTCGGCATAGATCCCGAGACCGCCGTACAGACCTCGAATTTCATCGGCGATTCATTGGATATCTGCCGGGAGCTCGGCTTTAAGAGGATACTCCTTATCGGGCATATCGGCAAGCTCGTCAAGCTCGCGGGGAACATGATGAACACCCACTCGAAGTACGGCGACTGCCGCATGGAGATAATCGCCGCCCATGCGGGCGCGGCGGGGGCGGATAAGAAGCTTATTGCCGATATACTCGGCTGCGTCGCCTGCGACGAGGCGATACGCCTCATGCGGGAAAGGGATCCCGCGCTCGAAAGGCGCGCGCTCGAGGGCGTGACGAAAAGGGCTGAGGCGAACCTTTCCCACCGCGCCGGTGAGGAAATGAGCGTCGAAATGATAATGTTCTCAAAGGAATACGGGATACTCGGGGAGACCGAAAACGCCCGCGGGTATCTGACTTTTTTCAAGGAGGAATGACCATGGTGCATTTTGTCGGAGCAGGCTCGGGAGCCGCTGATCTTATTACCGTGCGCGGCGCGAGGCTTTTAGCCGAGGCGGACACGGTGATATGGGCGGGTTCGCTCGTCAATCCGGAGCTGCTTTCATACTGCAAAAAGGACTGCGAGATATTCGACAGCGCCCGTCTGACGCTCGAAGAAGTCATAGACATAATGAAAAACGCCGAGGCGGCGGGCAAGACCACCGTGCGCCTGCACACGGGCGATTCTTCGATCTACGGCGCGGTCAGGGAGCAGTTCGACGAGCTTCAGAAGCTCGGGATGGAATATGACGTCACGCCGGGCGTCAGCTCGTTCTGCGGCGCGGCGGC
>JAEEGK010017306.1_pt1 | contig 15735 bp, 7 predicted proteins | sample 8958771 | NCBI WGS metagenome assembly JAEEGK01 (sample SAMN16246547, study PRJNA631951) | gut metagenome | biome: gut microbiome; feature: rumen; material: SC-attached | host: Bos | place: Iran: Karaj | collected 2018-10
AAGGAATTGTAAAAATTTACAAAGATTTCAAAAAGTTGAAATTAAATTAAGAAATGATGAATATAATAAAACTATTATTAAAATTCAAAAACATATAAGAGGTTTTTTAAAAAGAATTTCAATAATTAGAATTATTGATTATTTTATTATTCAAAAATTATTAAGTTGTATATTAAAAATTCAAAAATATTATAGAAGATTTGCATACAGAAGAGATTTTAAGGTTAATCATTTAATTATATTAATTTTAAAAGATAGAATTAAAAAATCTGATAAATTAAAAGAAGCTTTTCGTTCTTATAAAAGTAAAATTGAAGCTAAACAAAAATTATTTATTAATGCAGTTTTAAAAGAAAGAAATGAAAAAATATTATTCTTACAAGGATTTTTTAAAGCAAGGATTGCACATAATAACCTTAATCAATTATTACAATCTGAAAAATCAAAGTATATTATAACTTATCCTTATTATGCTAAAAAAGTACAATTAAAATTATTTTTTGATCATAAATTAAAAGTTTCAAAAGTTTTCGACTTTGAATACTGTTCTATCAGAAAAATGTTTCTTTTAAAAATCAATCATTCAGATTTAAAACCAGGAAAATATTTTTGTCAATTAATTGTAGATAATTATATAAATTCTGATGACAGATATCCTTTAGTTGAAGGAAAAGATGGTCATTATTATAATATAATTGAATTTATTCAAAAAGGACAAAACCCATATGGAAGTACAAATACTATTCATACTAGTATTAATGTAACAGGAACAGATAGTTCTAATAATAATAGTTTAGATTCTCCTCAATTAGTTAGCAATAAGAAATTCCCATTCTATAATAATTATAATAATAATAATGTTTATAATCACAGGAATAGTTTTTTGAATAATAATTATAATGGTAATAATTTCAATAATTATAATGGATTTAATACTTTTAATAATTTCAATTATGGTAATATATACCAGAAACCTAATTATGGAAGATTTAGTAAGGAAGAAGAATTTATTTCTTCCCTTAAGAGTAATCTACAAGGAAAATCTTCAGAATTTTCTAATGAGTTTTCAAATCTTGATTAAAAAGAAAAATTATTATGGATAATTTTTTATAAATAAAGGTTGATAAAAAAGGTTTATATCTAACTATTTAATATTTAAAAATTAAAATTATTTTCTTTTTATTCTCTAAACAAAAAAAAAAAAAAAACAAAAAAAAACCAAAAAAATATTTTATTATTTGGAAAAAACAAAGAATCCAATTACTCAATCCAAAAAATTATATAATTGTTCAAATAATGAAAGATATTATGAATATATTGTTAATTATGAAAAATATAATTCAATTTCACAAAAATTTAATTTATTCTTTAGGAGGAATAAATAATAGGTATGATTTAATGGTATGAAACAAATTAATTATCTCAATAATTAACTAAGACTGAAATTCAAAGGAATTTAGATGATAATACTGGAAATAAGGAATTAAATAATGAATGAATTAGATTAATAAACTTTATATACTAATATTATAATAATTATAATAATCTCATTAGTAGTAAAGTAGAACAATTAGAAACATTGTTAAATTGATATTGTATTTCGACATTTTTATTAATTTTTTACTTAATTTAGTTTTATTAGTTTTTATTTATTTTTTTTCATTCTTAATTTATTTTTTAATGAAAGATAAAATTAAGAAAAAAGATGATAAGAAAGATAATTCATCTAATGAAGATATTAATAAATTAAATATTAATGAAGAATATAAAGAAAGGTTTCAACATAATGAACATAGGAAAAAAATAGAGAAATTAAAATCAAAATATGGGAAAAATTTTCCAATAAAAGAAGAAGAAAATTATTCAAATGAAGAAGAAGAAGAAGAAAATTTAGAAAGTGAAGATTCAGAAGGTGAATTAGATAATGAAATAATAAGAGATAAATTTATTAATACATTATTAGAATTAAAAGATAAAAAAGAAACAAAAAAATTATTAGAAGATAAAAATCCAATTTTCACTGATGAAGATTTTAAAGAAAAAAGAATAAAAATACACACTGAAGAAGAAGACAAAAAAATAAAATATAATATAAATAATGCATTAATGGAAATTAATGAAGAAGAAGAAAATGATGAAAATAATGTTTATTCAATAAAATATAAACCAAAAAAAAAAGAAGATGATAAAAAAGAAAAAAATGAATTTATAAAAAAAGCAAATGAAGAAATAAATATTGAAGAAGAAGAAAGTGAAAATGGAGATTTTTTTGATAATGGATTATTAAAAAAAAAAGAAAAAAATTCAGAAGATGAAAAATCAGAAAATTCAAATGAATCAAATGATTTAAAAAAAGAAACAAATGAAGAAGCAGAAAATAGAATCAAAAAAATGTCTTTAGATGAAGCTTTAAAAAAATCGAAAATAAATACAAAAAATATAAATATGAAATTATTAAATAAAATATGGGGAGATGATAAAAACTTATCTTCAGATGAACGTTTTTTAAGAAATTATATTTTAAGTGAAAGTTGGTTAGAAAAAGATCCAAATTCAATAAATAAAAATTTATTATTAATTGATAAAGAAGATGAAGAAAATGAAGATAATTTTGAAAATTTTGAAAATAAATATAATCATAGATTTGAAGAAGAAGGAGGAACTAATATTATAACATATACTAGAATGAAAAAAGATGATAAAAGAGCTATTAAAAGAAAAGAACATGATATTAGAAAAGAAGAAGAAAATAAAAGATTAAAAGAAAATATAAGAAAAAAAGATAAAGAAATGGCAAATGATTTAAAAATAAAAATTGATAAATTAGAAAAAATTGCAGGTACTAAAAAAGTAAAAGAATTAGTTGATGAAATTGAAAAAGAAGGAAATTTTGATATGAAATTATTAGAAAAGAAAATGGAAAATATATTTAATGAAGAATATTATAATAAAAAATTAGATAAAAATGAAATAGAAGAATTTGAAAAAAAAGAAGAAAAAGATTTAAATGAAGAAGAAGAAGAAGAAAATGAAGATGAAGAAAATAATTTATGGTTTTATTGTGATAATTGTAAAAAACCACTTAAAGAAGGAAAAATAAAATATGAATGTAAAACTTGTGAAGATTATACTTTATGTAAACAATGTTTTAAAACAATTAATCATACTCATCAAATGAAAAAAGATAAAGTACCAATAGGATGTAATCCTCCAGAAAATGCAATAGAATTAATTAAAAAAGTAACAGAAGATGAAAATTTAATTTGTTCAAAATGTAATAAAGATATAGTTGAAAATTATTATTTTATTTGTAATGAAGATTCATGTCAAAAATTAAAATATTGTAGAAGATGTAGAGGAGAAGGAAAAAAAATTCATGAACATAAATTACATAAATTTTATATTAATGATGAAGATGAAAATAATGAAGATGATAATTTAAATCCTAAAGAAAAATTAAATAAAATGATTGATTATCAAACTGAAAGAAATATTGATGATATTATTGATAAAGAAATTCCTACTAAATTCCATTATACTAAAGTTGCTAAAGATGATTCAGGATTAACTGATGATATGTTATTATTGTTAGATGATAAAATTTTAAATCAATATATTCCCATTAAAAAACTTGCTCCTTATAATAATTTTCATTTACCTGAATATAAGAAAAAACAAATGAAAAAACATTTAGAAAAATTAGTATTTAAAAAGAAAAGAGAAATGGTTAATGAATTTGAAAATCAAGATAAAGTTGAAAAAGAAAATAAAAAATTTTTTATTGGAAAAAAACATAAAAATAAAGGTGAGTTTTTGGAAAAATCAGAATTTAAGTTAAAGAAAAGATTAGAAACTTATGGTATAACTGATGAAAATAATTAAATAAATAATTATTTCTTATAATTTCTTATATATTAAAATTATTATATTTTCAATTTATACTAAAATCTAAAAATAAAAAGTGCTTTTAAATATTTTATTTTAATTGAATATTTATGTTTTTGCAAAATTATTGTTTTGAGATTTTTATATCTTCAATAAGATATAATCGTATTATTATTCTTTTTCATAGAATAATAATATAATTTAATATTTTAATTAGATTAATTTTATTTTTATAATTAATATGAGTTTTAAATGGAATGAAACAGAAAATTTTTCTTCGCTAAATAGAAACTTTAATGAATTAGATACTGCTTTAAAAAATTTAATGAATTTTTCTAAAGAATATGTAAATTTACTTTTAGAATTTGAAAATAAAGCAAAAGAATTATATAATAAATACTTAAAAGAATATTCAACTCAGAAAAATTTTAGTAGTATAATGCTTAAAAATGTTTGTAAAATAATAATAGCTCAAATTGAAGGTTTTAAACCATTAATTGTTGGTTTAAAAAAAAGAAATGAAATATCAGAAAAATTTTTATTTGAAAAAGAAATCTTAAATTCAAAAATAAAAAATGAAGTATTAAGTTCAAAAAAGGATTTAGAAGAAAAATATATTATCATAAAAAAAAATAGGAATAATTTTGAACAAATAGCAAATGAAGGAGAGGATTTAATTTTAGAATTTTATAAATCTAAAAAAACTTTTAATGAAACAAAAAAAACAACTAGTATAAAAAATATGGAACCAATATTACAAAGAATGAAAACTTCAGAAAAAGAATATAAAAAAAGTGTTAAAACAGCATTAAAATATGAAGATAATCTTTTATCAACATTAAATATATCAAATTCAAATTTAATTATTTTATGTAAAGAATATGCTAAAATATTAAAAGATAGTTCAATTGAATATTTAGTTCATTATAGAAGTATAAATTATATTCTTGACAATGAATTACAAAATTCTTTACCTAAATTAAATGATTATAATATTGAAGAACAATTTGAAAAAAAAATAAATGAAGAATCATCTCGTTGTTTTCCTTTTCAAAAGACTAAATTAAAACCTTATAAAATAAAAATAATTAAAAATAATTCTTTTTGTAAAGATTTATATAAGAAAGAAAATGAATTAGGTGTTAAAGAGACTTATGAAATTGTTAAAAAAATTTATGAATATTTATCTCTTAAAGATGAAGACTATGATTTAAAAGTTGAAGAAGAAAAATTATTAACTAATAATATTACTAATAAAATATTATCATTTACAAAAAAAACTATTCCTTTACCTGAAGAAACAGAAGAAGAAATAAAAATAATAATAGAATTAATTCAAAAAAAAGAAAATAGCAAAATATTTATAACTAAATTAAATGATTTTAGAACTTTAGGAATTTTTGAAATTCCAAAAAAAAAATATGATGAAATTGGTAGTATAATGTATGCTATTATGGATAATGTTTTAATTAATGATGATTTAGATATTTCAAAAAAAGTTATGATATTGTCACAAACATATTATATTAAAGATGAAAATCAAAATAAAATTTATTTACAAACTGTAATTCAAAAAAATCCTATATTTAAAAACATTAATTTTTGGAAAAAATTCATTCAATATTCAATTAATAATGAAATAAATGAAAGTGTTAGAAAAGATAAAATAAATGGAACTTTAATGAATGAGAATCAAAAAGAGAATACCAATAAATATAATAATATTATTTTCTCACAATTAATTTCTTTGGCTAATAATATGATTGAATTTGGTCTTGACAAAGAAAATATTAAAACTTTAATTCTTGAAAATTGCAAAAGTTATAGAATCAATGAAAATTCTAGAAAAATTATAATGGATTTAATTGATGGTGAAAAATAAAGATTATTTTTTTTTAAATTATATATCATTAGTGGAAAAGTTATAAATATTTTAAATTTAAATATTTATGAATATATAAATTTAATTTTTAAATTTAATTGATAAAGAAATGAATGATTCATTTAAATGTATTATATTAATTTCATGTGATAATAAATCAATACATGAATTTTCTAATTATTCTTTAAATTCGAAATTTACTTTCAGTAAAAATTCAAATAGAAATTATTTACCTGAAAATCAAGAATTTTACATTTTTACATATATTACTCCTTCATCAATTTTATTATCTTCAAAAAAACCAATTTTAGGAAAAGAAATATATAATAATTTAAAAAAACCTGATGTAGATAATAATTATGCTTTTTCAAATAATTTTTCTTTTTTTGAATTTGATTGTGTATATTATACTTTATATCCTTATGATGAAATTTTATCAGAAAATTTTCCTTTTGATGAATTAATAAATTCAAATACTATTTTTATTTTTTCTTCTCAAAGTGACTTAGAAAAAACATCTTCTTTTAATTCATTTATTAATATTTTTTTGAATACATATGATATTTATAGTGAACAACAATATAAAATTAAAATAATTTGCGAAATAATATTTAATAAGAAAATATTTCAAATAGAAAGTAAAATTTCAAAAAATCCAAAAGAAACTTTAGAAAATTTAAGAGAGATCAGAAATAAAAAAGAACAATTTTGTCAAGAAAGTAATTTAATAAATGATAATATTAATTATATATTAAGATTTCAAATCAAAGAATCTGAAATATGTTTTACAAAATTAGCAACTAAAAATTTATTAATAGATAATATTACATTCGCTAATTTAGCTTCAGATTTAATAAATTGTTCAAATTCAAAAAATAATAATGAGGATAATTTTAATATAGATAAATATGATAAAATAAATATTATTTCATGTGTAAGTTCATCAAAAGATAATTATTCTCAATCCATGAAAGAAATATTATTTATGAATGATATATATAAAGAAATAAATTCAATAGAAACAAATAAATCAAAGTCATATAATATAAGAAAAAAACCAGATAGTAGAAATAATTGTTTAAATAAGAATAAAAATATAATTTATAATAATTCTCAAAATCAATCTTTATCAGATAAAAATCAAACAATAAATATTAAAATTCCAGATAATACAATAATTCTTCCTGAAATGACTTCTGATATTTCTGAAACAAAATCTAATATATCTTTTTCTAGTCATAGAATTAAAGAAAGGAAAAAAGAAAAATTAAGTGAATTAAATTCTGTTTTTTCTTATCTAGAAAATATAAATAATTCATTATCTAATGATAGAGCTAAATATGATACTCGAATTTCTACTTTAGAAGAAGAAATTAAAACTCTTTCAAAAGACAATGATAATTTACAAAAAAATTATAATTTAATTAAAGAAAAATGTGATAATTTAGAAGAAAATAATAATTCACTTAATAAAAAATTATTAAATAATTTTACATTAAATCAAAAAGAAGATAATATTATGAATAATGAAAATAATATTTTATTAAATCAATTAAAAGAAAAAGATAAAATTATAAAGCAATTAAAAGAAGAAAATGAAAAATTAAAAAATAAATGTCGAATTTATGAAGATAAATATATAGATATTAAATCAGATAATGCAATTTTAAATGAAAAAATAAATCAGATAGAAGGATTATTAAAAAGCTTAAATGAAATTTAATTATTTTTTTGAATTTAAAATATAGTATTTATTTATTTTTAAATAAAAATATATATAAATTAATTTATATATAAATACTTTGACATTTCTAAATATTCAGATTTCGATATAATATTTCCAGATTTTAATTTTATTGCCATTGATTTAATTGGTTTATCTGATATACTTGAATTTATTTTTTTATCATTATTTGAAGGAAAAGTTTCATTTTTTAAAAAGAAAAATCTTTTTAATTGAAAATCACATTTAAATTTCTTACAATTGAGATCTTTTAAAGATGAAAATAAATTATAATTTCCTATATAATTTCCATTAACACTTGTTTTTTGTATAATTTTTTTAATGTAATTATTATGTTCATATGATAAATTATAATCTATATATATAGGATTATGAGAATGATTTTTACAATATTTCAAAAAATTACAAATATAGCTTAATGATTTAATATCATTTTTATTTGTAAAAATTACCTTTTTTGTAAATATTAATTCTATTATTAAACATATACAAGCAAGATAATTAAAATTTAAAGTTTCAAGTAAAAGAACAATTATAATTAATCTTTGAGAAATATTTGAATTTAAACTTTCAACTCTTATCTCTAATTCTTTAATTACATCTATTATTTTTACAATTTCAACAATAATATTTTCATTTATATTATTTTTATCACAAAGTGATTCTATAAAATTTTCACTTAACTGAATAAACTCATTATATAAATAATTTAGATCTTCTTTCATTATATATTGAGTGATTATATCTTTCTGATTTATATTGAATAATTTAACTTCTTTAATTTTTTGAAGATAAATATATTGATTATACGAGCATTTACTTTCTAGAATAATAGAAGATATATTATTTGAGTTTTTCATTTTATAATATATCCATGATATAATTTCATTATTATATGTATAAACCTTGGTAATTCTCATTATAACAAATGCAATTTCATAATTAAACGACTGGATCAAACATTTAATTGCATTATTATAATCTTTTTTAATCAAAAAAGAATTGCAAGCTAAAATAGGATAGCCTTGAATTAAATAATTATTTGCAGAATTGTTAATTAAACTGTCTATTTCTTTATTTTCATTTAATTCATTGTTGATTTTAATCTTAATTTCATCATCAATTTCTTCTAAATCATTTTTAATTTTTGGTTTTTCTTTAATTTTCTTTTTATTAACTTTAGATAAATAAACAATTTGTGCTGCTTGATATTCTTTTCTTCTTAATAATTCATCAATAATATTATTATAATTATTATTTAATAATCCAGCATTAATTTCATTAATATTATTTTCTTCTCTACAATAATTTTCATATCTATTTATTAAATATTGCCAATATTCTTTACTTACATGTGGTGCAGCACAAATCGCATCTTCCCAATTATTTTGATAAATTAATAATTCACAATATTTTTCCCAATTTCCTAATTTTGCACTTTCTTCAATCAATTGATCAATTAAAGTATTTTTTCTTGAAGAAAAATCTATTGATGTATTATTAAAGAAATTATCTATTTCACTATCCAATTTTTCTCTTTTTAAAATATATTCCTCAACAAAAGAATATCTCTTATTTATATTATTTTTTAATATTTTCCATAAATCTTCAATTCCATCATCATATAAAAATTCATTTGTGATTTTTTCTCCAAGATTAATTATTTCATTTTCATTTTTTTCATTACAAAATTCAATAAGAGAATTTAATTTGAATGAATTTTTAACATTAAAAACTCTTATTGTATTATCTCTTGAAGAAGATAAGAATAAAAAAGGATGAATTGGTGAAATATCTAAACCATATACATCACTTTGATGTCCTTTAATAATTTCAAAACAAATTAATAATTTAATATTCCATAATCTTATTGTATTATCCCAACTTCCACTTCCTAAAATATTATTTTTAAACCAAATTAATTCTCTTACTTTATCAGAATGACCTAATAAAAAAGTTAAAAATTTTATATCTTTTAAATCTGAAAAATCCCATAATCCGATTTTAAAATCATTTGATGATGAAGCTAATAATTTATGTTCATTATTAAATTTTAAATCATAAACTCCATGTTTATGTTTAGATAATATTATAGTTGGGGTAAGATTTTTTTCTTTATTATTGAATATATCATTATAAATATTAATCGAACCATTGCTTAAAGGAACAATAATTGAATTTTCTACAATATTAAAAATACTTTTAAATACATTATTTCCAATTTCAATTGTTTTAATTTTATTTAAATTTTTATTATTTGAATCAAATTTAACAACTGTAATAGTATTCTGAGCACTTATTATTATATTATTATTTTTATTCCAATCAATTCCATGAATTAACATATTATTTTTACATTTAGAATTATAACATAATAATCCACAAATTTGTTTATTCTTTTCAATATCCCAAATTCTTAAATATAAATATGAATCTCCACTACTTAAATAATTTTTATCAATTGGAGACCATTTAAGACTAATTATATGATTTTTTTCTAATTTTTCATCAAAATTTCCTCCAATGTGATAAGAATAATTTTCTGTATATAAAGTATTTAAAATTTTTTTTTTTGATAAATCCCAAATTTTAATTGTACTGTCAAAAGATGCTGTTGCAAATATATTTCCTAAAAAAGGATTTATTTTCAAATCAAATATAGTTTGACAATGAGCGTTTTCAATTAAATAAGTAATATTATTATTTTTTAAATTATATAATATTACATTTCCATGAATATCATTAAATAGAATTGAATGTTCATTATACTTAACACACTTATTAATTGATAAATGTCCTATTTTTTTCATAGAATTAAAAGTTGTTTTTGAAACATTCCAAATATTATATTTTGAAGAATTATCGTTAATAGAAATAAAAGAACCAGGTTGAAAATTTAACCAAAATAAATGTTTGATTGAATTTCCAGTTTTTTCAAAAATAGTAATAATATAAGCTCCATTTATATTAAAATCAATTAAATATATTCTACTTGTTGTTGTACCAGCCAATAAATAATTATAATTTTCATCTATATCATACCATTCAATACAAGAAATTTTCATTTTTGAATCTTCTTCATCATCACTAATTATTTCAATATCTAAATTTTTTGAGTTATTCTTTATATCGATAAAATAAATGATATTTTTATCATTGGCATAAGCTAAAGAAGATGAATCAAAAGGAAACCATTTCACACACAATACATTTCCTTTTGTTTTAATATAATTTAATTTTATTTTTTGTTCTTTCTTTGAAATCATTGAAGAAGAAAAAATATCAAAATATGATAATTCCCCTTTTGAAGTTAATGCCAAAAAAATATTGTCTATATTAAATTCCATGAATATTATATCTGTTTTATCAATAGTAATTAAAATTTGTTCTAATCTAATATCATAAATATATATTTCATAATCATAAAAAATTGCAATTTGAGATTTATTGCCTTTATTTAAAGCAATTGATTTAACGAAATTATCTCTACTTTTATTTACAATATTTTTAATTATTTTTGTTTTTTTATCTAATATTATTACTGTTACTGAAGAACAATATGCTATATATAAATCATTTACTGATAAAACATTTTCATTTTCTATCATTGAACCAGGAAGATAAATATATATTTGTTCAATTCCTTCATAAATGCTTAATGACATTTAATATTTAAGTATTCTTATTAAATTTTTTAAAAAAACAATAAAAATCAATAAAAATAAATTTATCCTTGTTAAAATAAAAAAATCTTAAATTTATAATAAATATATTAAGCCTAATTAAAATTAAAACCCCCAAAAAAAAAATAAAAAAACAAAAAAAAATGGCATCAAAATACTTAAAATTATTTAAAATTCCTCCAGGATTTGAAGATATATTAAACGACTTTGGTAAAGAAATTCTTCGAAACAAGCCTCCTGACATAATAGATTTCGGAATAAAATATTTCCAAGCATTAGAAGAAGGAATTCCCTTTGATTACCCAGATAAAGGAGAAAATCTTCCATGTAATTACAAGCGTCCTACAAAAAAGAGAGAAATAATTAGAGCAATAAACAAAATGGAAATGTCAATAGAAGATCAAACTCGTTTCCGTAGATCGATGGAGAAAATAGATAGAATGCATACATATGATTTACCAAAAAGAGATCCTGATCCAAATGCTGAAGTAGATGGAAATGATAATGTAAAAATTTTAAATGTTCCTCCTTCAAATGTCACTGATAAAGAAATTAATATAAATGATTATCTTAAAAGAGATGAGAAAGAAAAACGCCCTAGTAAAGGAGATGTTGCAGGTACAGCTTCGAGACCAGGAAGTAATGCTAGTGAGGAAAATGAAAGAGTTCAAATCCAGATCAATAAGGTAGTAAAGGAAACAAGGGAAGTAATTCAAAATGGAGAAGTTGTTAGTAAAGAAGAAAAAGAAGATTATTATGATGATTCTAATAATGAAGAATTGAAGAAAAAATTAATGAATGAAATGAAGAATGTTAATGAATTAGAGAATATTGACATTAATGAACCCGGACTTACTGAAGTTAAAGTCAAATATACTGAAATTAGTGAAGTTAATAATGGTGAAGTAGGAGAAGATGATGAAATTCCTAGTAAACAAAATGAAGATAATGGAGTTGAAGAAAAAGAAGAACCTCAAAAGCAAATTGAAGATGGAAATAAAAAGGAGGATTCTACTCCAAAAGACGAAGAACCTAAACAATATGAAGATAATTATGAAGAAGGAGATGAACAAGAAATATCTAGATCAAAAGGTGATGATGGATATGATGAAGATCTTAATTATGAAGAACCTAAAGATGGGGAAGAAGAAGAAGCTCCTAATGGTTCTGTTAATGAAGAAGAATTGAAAAAACAAGAAAATTTGAAAAAAGACAATATTTTAGATTCAAATAGAAAAAAAGAAATTTCTGAAGAAAATAAAGATGATGATTCTGGAAAAGGAAAAAGTGATAAAAATGATGGTAAAAAAGAAGAAGATATCACTTATGAAGAACCAGTTGAAGACTCATTTAAACAAGAATTAGATCAATCACATAAAAGTGACCAAGTAGAAAATTCTCAAAAAAGCAATCAAATAGAAAATTCTCAAGAAACAATTAAAGAAGGAGATGAAGACAACAAAGATGAAACAAATGAGAAACTAAAAGATAAAAAATTAAATGAAGAAAAAGAAGATGAAGATAATAAAGAAAAATCAAAAGAAATAAAGGACGAATCAGGAAATAATGAAGAAGAACAAATAAGAAGAAGACCATCATTAATGATGCAATTATCATCAGATGAAGAAGTAGAAATAGTAGAAAGTAAGCCAGATTTATCTCAAATAACAAAAATTCACGCAAGAGAAATATTAGATAGTAGAGGAAACCCAAGTATAGAAGTAGAAGTGACACTTTTAGGAGGAGTGAAAGAGAGAGCAATGGTACCAAGTGGAGACTCAAAAGGTAAAAATGAAGCTTTTGAACTTAGAGATAATGATTCAAGATATAATGGAAAAGGAGTAGAAAAAGCAGTTAAAAATGTAAATGAAATAATAGCTCCTATAATAGAAGGAATGAGTTCATTAAAGCAAATAGAAATAGATAAGAAATTAATATCATTAGATGGAACAAATAATAAAAGTAAATTGGGAGCTAATGCAATATTAGGTGTATCATTAGCAGTAGCTCGTGCTGGTTCACATTATTTAAAAATACCATTCTATCGTTATATTGGAGGTACTAATGCTAAAATTTTACCTGTTCCATGTATGAATGTAATTAATGGAGGTGTTCTTGCTGAATCAACTGTTGATTTTCAAGAATATTTTATCATTCCTGCTGGATTCACTTGTTATAAAGAAGCTCTACGTGCTGGTCAAGAAGTTTTCATGGAATTAAAAAATGTTATTATTAAATATGGTTATGATACTGGTTTAGGTGATGAAGGTAGTTTCTGTCCTTCTTGTAAAAATGGTAATGAAGAACCTATTAAATTAATAAGTGAAGCTATTAATAATACACAATATAAATTAGGAAAACAAATATTTTTAGGTTTAGATATTGCTTCATCTGAATTTTATGAGAATGGAATTTATAATTTAAAAAGAAGTGGTGAAGGAAAAAAAAGTAGTGATGAAATGATTGATTACCTTGAAAAATTAGTTAATGAAAATCCAGCAATAATAACAATTGAAGATGGTTTAGCAGAAAGTGATTGGGAAGGATGGAAGAAATTAACAGAGAGATTAGGTAATAAAATTCAATTAGTAGGTGATGATTTATTTTGTACAAATATTAAAACTATTGAAAAAGGAATTAAGGAAAAAATTGCAAATAGTGTTTTAATTAAAGTTAATCAAGTTGGAACTTTAAGTGAAACTTTAGATGCTGTAAGATTAGCTCAAAGTAACAATTATACTTGTATGATTTCAGATCGAAGTGGAGAAACTGAAGATTCTTCTATAGCTGATTTAGCTGTTGGTACAAATTGTGGACAAATTAAAAGTGGATCTACTAATAGAACTGATAGAATGGCTAAGTATAATCAATTACTTAGAATTGAAGAAAGATTAGGAAGGGATGCAGTTTTCTTAGGTGTTAAAGCTTTTCAAAATTTGAAGTTTGATTAATTTTTAATATTTTTTTGATTTTTTTGAAATTTAGATTTTTTTTTGATTTTTTTCCATTTTTTGGGGTATATAAAAGGAATAATAATAAAATGAGTATTAAATATTTTTTTTTGATTTTTTTTGAAATTTTAAAATTTAATAAAAAATAATGGAAAATGATATAGATAATAATTTATCTTTAAAAGATTTTTTAAATATTTATAAAAATCAAATTCATAGAATTCCGCTAAAAATATTAAATAGAAGAAGAGTAAAATTATATCAATTATTGAAAGATAATGACGAAAAATTTTCAGAATCAAATATAAAAATATCAGACCCATTATTATATGATTTTTTCGTTGGTTATAGAGATAAAAATATATTATATAATTCTAAAAAGGTAAATTCATTATCTAATTTTCTTTTAAGAGAACTAGAGAGAGATGAATATACTATTAAATTAAAAGAAGAAATAGAAAAACAAGAAAGAGAATATGGAAAAGATAAAATAGACATAGAAATTGAAAAAGTAAATAAAATAAATTCTCAATGCAATAATTCAAGAGAAGATGATATAGATACATTATTAAGATTATGTATGCATAAATTTATATATAATCCAAATAAAACTGAATATGATGATGATTCTGATTTAGATTTAGATGATAAAGAAAATGAAAATTATGAAGAAGAAAATTATTTTAATTCCTAATATTTTTAAATATTATTATTTAATATAAATAATAGTCATAAAATAAATAAAAAATTAATAAATATGGGAGTTTGTGAATCTTCAATAAATAAAAAACCTAGTAAAAAAATAACGGATGAAAATAATGTAAATAAACAGAAAAAACAAATAAAAAGAAAAATTTCAACTGAAAATAAACAAAATAAAGGACAGGAAAAAGAAGAAAAAAAAATTCAGAATAAAAAAAAAGTTATTTCAACTAAAAATTCCAATAATATAAAAAATATAACATCTAATAATCCAAATAATAATAAAGAAGATGCAGATTTAAATAAAAATTATATTAGAATAATTATTTACGACAATAACACAGAAATATTTAGTAGACCATATGATAAAGAAACTCAATTTTCAAAAATATTTGAAGATATAAAAAATAGGTATTTAAATGAAGAACAATATTATGATTTAATTCATAATAAATCATATTATAAAATTGAAAATAAAATTATAGATGAATCAAAAGCAATAATTAATTATGTAAAACAAAAAGAAGATAGAAGAATATCAGTTAATGTTGATATAAAAGGTTTAAGAGACATATCAAATAATATTGATAAATATATTTATGATCATATAAAATATTATGGTAAAATTAGTTTTTCTCCTTTTCAATTATATATTTATAAAAAAGAAGATAATTCTTTCCATAAATCTTTAATTCAAGAAGAAGAAATAAATAATTCTCAAATTAATGAAGTATCAATGAATACATCATATTGTAATGGAATAAATAAATTATATCTTTTTTCAGGAGGAGAAAATGAGAATTTAATAAATTTATTTTGGATAATTGATTTAAAGAATTTAAAAATAAAAAAAATAGAATCTACAATACATTCAAGAAAGCATCATTC
>JAEEGK010017307.1_pt1 | contig 15735 bp, 14 predicted proteins | sample 8958771 | NCBI WGS metagenome assembly JAEEGK01 (sample SAMN16246547, study PRJNA631951) | gut metagenome | biome: gut microbiome; feature: rumen; material: SC-attached | host: Bos | place: Iran: Karaj | collected 2018-10
TGTAAAAAGAAAAAAAGAAAAAAATTTAAAAGAAAAACAAGAAAATGAAAACATATAAAAAAAAAAACTTTAATTCATTAATTAAATAATTTAAATTTAAATAAATTTAAACAATTTCACTAAAATAAAAAATTTAAATAACCTTAAAATTTTTTTAAATTTAAAAGCGTAAATAACAATATCAATGATTGAAAATCAAGAAATTCCTTTTTTCAAAAACTACGAAAAATATTTACCAAATATAAAAATAAAAAAAATTATTGGAGAAGGAACTTTTGGAAAAGTTTATTTAATTCAAAATAATAAAACAAGACAATTATATGCAATGAAAATAATAAACAAAAAAAATTTAAGTGAAGATAATATTAAAAAAACAAAAAGAGAACTTGACATTTTAACTTCAATTTCTCATCCAAATATAATTAAAGTTTATAAAGCTTTAGAAATTGAATATGCATTTTTAATAATAATGGAATATATTAAAACTGGAGATTTATATGATTATATTTATAAAAACAAAAAATTATCAAATGAAGAATCTGCTTTAATCTTTTATCAAGTATTTTCAACAATTGAATTTTTACATTTAAATAAAATTGTTCATAGAGATATTAAACCAGAAAATATTTTAATTTTAAAAAATAAAAAAATTAAACTAATAGATTTTGGTTTATGTAATTATATAAAAGAAAATAATTTTTTATCAACTCCTTGTGGAAGTTTAAATTATGCTTCTCCTGAAAGTTATAAAGGAAAAAAATATGATGGAGAAAAATTTGATATATGGAGTTTAGGTATTTTATTATTTGTAATGTTAACTGGTTATTTACCTTTTGAAGGAAATAATATATATAACATTTTAAATGAAATTCAATTTAAAAAATTAGAATTTCCTAATTGGATAAGTTATAAAGCAGAAAATTTAATTAGAAAAATGCTTGAAATTAATCCTTTGAAAAGAATTAATATTGAAGGAATTAAAAAAGAACATTTTTATTATTATAGTAAAGGTGTTTATAATAGTAAATTTAATAAAAAATTAGAAATAAAAGATAATTATAGTGTTGAAAGGAAGAATAATATAATTTATTGTAATGAAGTTTTTTCTACAATTTCTTCTTCAAAGATTAATAATTTGAAAAATAAGAAATTAATTACTTTACTAAGTAATTCTCAAAGTACATCAATTAATAAAGATAATTATAATGAAAAGAAAATTATTATAAATAAAAATATAAATATTAAATTAAGTGATAATAATGATAATATTATAAATAATAATTATAAATTTAGAAATAAAAATATAAATAATAATGAAGATACATCAAATTTAATTGAATTTAAAACTGTAAATAGTAAAAACTTAAAAAAAAAAATTATACAAAAAAAGAATAAAAATTTCTATTTAGTAGATAATATTATATATAATAATTATACAAATAGAAGTAATTTGAAAAAAGTAAAAATTAAATTTTCAACTCAAAATTCTTCTATGAATGATTCAATTAAAAAACAATCTTTTGAAAAAAAAAATATGAAAGTCATTTCTGAGAAAAAAAAAAGATATTTCATTGAAAATAAAGATAAATGTTCTGAAATTAATATTTTTAACCAACTTACTCCAATCAAAGTACATCATACTAAAAATAATTCTAATGTAATAATAGATAAAAAAAAATTAAATGTTTCAAAAGAAAAATCAGCATCAAAGACAAAAAATATAATGAAAACTTCTATTTTTTGTAAATTTAAAATATAAATAAATAATAAATAAATAACAAATAATTTTTAAATATAAAAAATAATATTTTTTAAAATAAAATTTATTACTTAAAGAATGGAAGAATTTATTTTAACAAATACTGAAATAATCCTTAGATATAAAAAAAATATATTTAAACAATCAAATGCTTTTGAATTTGTTCAAAAATTAACATTAAGAAAAGATGAAAATCAAATAAGAAAAGAATTAGAAAAATGTTTATTACCTGAATCATTAAAAAATGATGGTACAAAAGAAGAAAGAAAAAAATATATAGACAATTTTATATTAGAATTAAATAAATTAAAAAAGAAAGAAGAAGAAAAAAGTCAAATAAAAAAAAGAGAAAAAACTTTAGAAGAATCATTAATGCCAAAAATAAATGATGAAAATTTTCCAACTTTACAAAGTTTAGAATTAGTTGAAAATGCTAAGAAAAAAAAATTTAAAATATTAGATAAACATTATAATAATAAATTAGAAAAAGGAGTTTTTAACTGCTTTTGTTATGGGGAAAAACATCCTTTAATTGGAAATTGTTTATTTTGTGGAAGAATACATTGTTTACAAGAAGGAGATAAAGTTTGTATTAATTGTGGAAATAAATTAATTAATAATAATGATAATTATTTAAAGAGTATTGTTAATGATTTAAATGCTAAAAATGCTTATAGTCATAAAGAAAAATTATTAAAATTTCAAGAAGATTGTTATTCGAAATTACAAATTATTGATGAATATAATGATTGGTATGAAATTTCTACAAATACTTGGTTAGCTGATAATGAAAGACAAAAGGCTAAAAAAAAAGATAAAGATAATGAAGTCAAAGAAATACATTTTTAATATTCTATCATATTTTTTTTTTTCATATTTCTTTTTATTAAAGTAAAAATAAGATTTTAATTATATTTTTAATTATTATTATTTTTGGTATGATTCTTTTTTGGATTGAATCTATTATTTATGTTTTAAAAGGATATAAGTTAATGTCTGTAAAATTTATAAATTAGAAAATCCTTTTAAATTAATAAGAAAAAATAATCTCAAATAGAATTTCTAAGAAACTTAAAAGTTTAATATTATATTTTTATATATATGAGAAAAATTTTTAGTATAATATTATTAAATAAATAATTATATATTTTTTAAAAAATAAAATTTAAAAAAATGGGATGTTCTCAAATTTTAGTTCAAAGTCAAATAATTCAAAAATAATTCAAATTATGTAATATGTGAGCATAATATAACCGAAGAAAATGTCGGTAAAAAAATAAGAGTAATAAATCACAATCATGAAAATTATAAATATATTCCAGAAAATTGTGATATCTATTTAAATGGAGAAAAAAAAGATACTGTTTATGATTATGAAATGAAAAAAAAGGGAAAAAATCAAATTATAATAGGATGTAAAACACAACTAAAAGATATAAATACATTATTTGCAAGTATATTAACATTATCATCAATAGATTTAACACATTTTGATACAAGTCTTGTTTTTAACATGAAATCATTATTTTTTGATGGATCAACAATAACACATTTAGATTTATCACATTTTAATACAAGTAATGTTACAGATATGAGTTTAATGTTTAAAGATTGTTCTTCTTTAAAAATTTTAATTTTATCTAATTTCGATACTTCAAAAGTTACAAATATGAGAAGTATGTTTGATGGTTGTTGTTCTTTAATAAATTTAAATATTGATCATTTTAATACTATAAATGTTATTACAATGAGAAGTTTATTTTCTTTATGTTCTTCTTTAAAAAATGTTAATGTTTCTAATTTTAATACTATTAATTGTACTGATATGAAATATATGTTTTATGAAGGAACTAGTTTTGAAAAATTAGATTTAAGTAATTTTAATACTGAAAATGTTAAAAATATGAAACGTATGTTTTGTAAATGTGGAAATCTTAAATATTTAAATATTAAAAATTTTAATTTTAAAAATGTAGGAAATTATCAAGATCTTAATAGTGTTTTAGAAGATTCCAAAGGTGATAAAACTACTCAAGTTAGTAATATGTTTGAAGGAGTTAATGATAATTGTAAAGTCATTTGGGGAGAATAATTATTTTCGAATAAAAATATGAAATATTAATATGATATATTTAGTAATACACTTTAAATATTTAAAAATTAATATATATATTTTAGGTATATAATTATATATAAAAAAATTAATATTTTTTTTAATTATTCTTATTATTATAAATAAAATCTTTTCTTCTATAATTTCAATTCCTTTACAACTTTCTTTTAATTATTTCATTATTTTCTTAAAATTTGATTGAACTACCAAATAATTTTATTTGTTTTCAAGAAGAATTATAATTTTCAATTTTATTAATGGAATAGTAATATACCATCATATTAGAAAACCTAATAAAAACATATTTTAGTCTTTTTATCTTTTATTTTTGGTCTTTAATTTAATGAAATATATTCTCTATAATATATTCATTTAAATCATAACTTAAGGAAATTAATTAAAGATAATGTAAAACTCTTTTAAAGAATGATAGTTCATTAATATTATTCAATATGATAATTTAATTTCAGTTTTATAAAATTTTTTATCGAGAATTAATTTTAGAATTCAATAGAGAATATTAATTTAAATAGGAAATAAAGATAAAAAAGGAATTGTGTATATGATCCCCGAAACCAAACAGGACGGTTACCGACCTGATCTTTTTGTAATTTTTTAATTATTTAATAAAGTAAATTTAAAAAGTTTATTTTATTATCATTTTTGAATAAACCTAAAAATTTCTGATATTGTTTTAAAATACTTGAAAAATTATTCGTTTATTAAATTTCAATTCAAAATAATAAAAAAAATATTCAAAAATTAAAAAAAAATAAATGGGATCCCTTAATGTAAAATTAATAAATGATATAATAAAAAATTTAGTGTTATAATCGAGATAATGTAAAAAATGAGCCAGCAAATGAAATAGGAACAAATATATTTCCATCAAATAAAACAATTAAAACAGATAATAAAATAGAAACAGAAAACGACATTGATAAATCAAAATTTAATTTTGAACCATCAAATATAAATTTATTAAATCCTTTAAATTTTCAGAATCAAAATAATTCAAATTCAGATAATAATTTACGTTCATTTCCTTATAAGAATTTTTCAAGTTTAAATTCTTTAGAAAATGAGAATGAAATTTTAAATAGAATAAATAATATAAAAAATGTATTAGATAAATCTCCAATTTTAAACGTAGAAATAAAATCATCTCCAGTTTTTCAAATAGGATCTTCTTTTAAAATTGGTCCTTTAGGTTTAATTTCATATCCAAATCAATATAATAATAATAGAAATAAAAATAATGGAATAGTATACTTTGGTTATTATCCAGGTCAAAATTCTCCTAATTCAAATAATTATGTTGATATTCAATTACCACCTAAAGATGCTGATATAAGTACAATATCTTCAATTCATAATAATAATAATAATATTAATGTTAATGTTAATAATAATAAAAATATTGGAAGATATTTTTATATTTATTTCAATCCTGAATTTATTAAATATTATATTAGAGATTGTGGTTTTAATAATAGAACTTTTATTAAAGTTCAAAATGAAACTTTATTAAAAGATAATTCATACATTAATATTGGAAATTCATATATTTCAGTTTCTATTGGTTATGAAGATGAATCATTATATAATGATTTACAATTTGAAAATGGAAATAAAATTCCTTCTCAATCTAATTTAAATAAAGAATATAATAATAATTTAAATTTAAAAATATTATGTAAAGGAAAAATTATATATGATCCAATTAATTTTCAACCTACAAAAAGTGCAATTAGAATAGGAAGAAATTCAAATTGTGAAGTTGTAGTTGAAGATAATGTTTTAAGTAGAATTCATTGTACTATTGTTTATAGAAAAAATATTGGATGGATTATCAGAGATGGTGTTTATAATAAAAATAAAGATGGTTCTATTGAAATGAAACCTTCTACTAATGGTACTTGGATTTATGCTTTGGAAGATACTCCTATTTATGAAGGAATGATTATTAAATCTAATAATTGTAATTTATTTAAGTTTTCTTTTGTTAAATAGTTTTTTATCTTTTTTTATATCTTTATCTAAATGAAAAATACTTTTTGATAATTTTATTTTATTGAAATAATACTTTATAAATAAATTATTGGTTAAATATTTTAAATAAAGTAACCAGGTATAAAGTAATTACTAGGAAAAATTTACTATGAAAAAAAATGAAAAAAATATATTTGAATTAATATTTAGTTAATATTAATATTTAATTTAGTTAGAATTAAATAATTAAAGTATATTAAAAAATAATAATTGAACTTTAAATATTCCTAATATATTATATGTAATAAAAGGAAGATATTTTACTTTTATTTAATGATCTTTTCTCTTTTTCTCTCTACTTCTATCTCTTTTTTAATTTTTATCTTTATGATGATGATGCTTATGTTCTCTTCTTCTTTCTCTTTTTTTATTTCTTCTACTTTCCTCACTATCTACTTTCATAACTTTTATTTCTTTCATTTTTTTTCTCTTTCTCTTTTTTTTCTCTTTTTTATCTTTCTTTTTATTTCTCTCTTTTTTTTCTTTTTCTTTTTCTTTCTCTTTTTTATCTTTTTCCTTTTTATCTTTTTTTTCTTTACTTTTACTTCTTTCTTTTTTCTTTAATTGTTCTTCATTATCTATCCTAAATTAAAAAATATAATAAAATATACTTTAAAGTATTAAATGCCAATAAAGGATTCCAAGGAAGAGAATTAGGAAGTGGAAAATTAAAATTTTTCATTAACTAATAAATTAGTATGATTAGAAGAGGAAGGATTAAGAGGATTAAAGTTTGTAATATTAAGATTATTATTTATATTGTGATTTTTGATATCTAAATTTACATAACATTGTTGATTATATCTTACTGAAGGAGCTAAATTAATTACATTAATTTTATTGTCAAAAAAATTAACATTTTCAAAATTTTGTTCTTTAAATACTTCATCAAGTCCACCATAATCAGAAGGAAATTTCAATAAATAATCTAATTCATTTTTTATAGAAGGTAAACCAATTTCTTTTTCTTTTAACATATTATTTAATTCATCAAATTTCTTTTTTATTTCTTCAATATGTTCTATCCAATCTTCTTCTGTGTAATTATAATTAAAATAATCACTTAAATTTACTTCACTTTTTCTCCAAGGAGCATCATTTATTTCTTTTAAATTTAAAGTATATATTGAAGGAATATATATATCTTTATATTTTGATAAAATTGGAAATGGCGATTCTAAGCTTATTTTTCTTTCAGGAGATTATAAATTTTTTTTAATGATGATTCTGTATTTTCTATTTTTTCGTTTTTTAGATTAGGAACATTTTCATCAATTGATGAAGGCTGTGTTGAAATTGATTGTTCAATATTTGACATATTTATTAGAATTTTTTAAATATTTTTTTTTTTATATTTATTTATAATATTATGAATATTAATTAAATAAATGAAAGAATCATATTTTTAAATGATTTAATTCATCATAAGAAAATTCAATATTATTTACATTAATTTTTGAGATGATTTTTCAAAATTATTCATTTTATAATTATAATATTTCTTATAATGTAATGGTAATAATAAATTATTTTATATTATTTGTTAAATGGTTTTTTATTTGGTTTAATTTTTAATCATTTTTTATTTTTGTTAATTTATTAATTTATAACCTTTAATTTAAAAGATTTTTTTCTTATTTTGAGTTAAATATTAATTTGAATATTTAACTTCAAATTAAATATTTAAAAAAATATTAAAATGTTTAATATATTATAATATATAATATTTTTTTTGTCGAAAATAAAGAAATAAAGAATATCACTAACAACTACTTATAAATAATATTATATCATTTTTACACAAATTCAATACATAAAGACTACATAATTTTATTTTTTACCTTTTTATTTAAATTTTCAAATATAAAAATATCAGTTTTCGAAATATTATCATTTTTAATAATATTTTTAAAATAACTAACAACAGAATTTTCAACATCATTATTTTTGATTGTAATTAAATTATCTCTTTCTTCTTCATTTTTTAAATTAATTTTTTTTAAAAGTAATAAACTATTAATTTGTCCTTCATTTAATAATAATTTTTTCATAAATTCAAATTGTTTTACCATTTCTAAATATCGACTTGATTGAACTAAATAAACATAATACCAATGTAACAAAGTAGAATTTTGAGTATTAAATATTCTTGAAAATCTCTTATTTGAATAACAACAAAATAATAAATTTATTTTTAAATTTTCCAATATCATATAACTTAAACTTAGTTCTTCTTCAGAATCTAAATAAGAATGAAGATTTGAATTTAAATGTTTTGGATTTTTTAATCTTTGTAATAATTGATTTCCTGATTGTTCAATTGTATTTTTTTCTATAGAACTTAATTTAATATTTATATTATTTGATATTTGATTATTAAGAGTTTCAATTTTATCTTTTGAATAATTGAATTTTGGAAGATTTATTTTTATTTTTATATCTTTTGATTTATTTAATATAGTATCTTTATTAGTTAAACAAAAAAGTGAACTTTGTAAATTTTTATTCGAAGGTTTTTTAATAATAGAATCGAATTTAAATTGAATTTCATTTAAATCTCTACCACTTAAATTTTGAATATTTATTGCACTTCCTTGATGTTCATTTTGAACATAAGTTAAATTTCTTTTAAATTTAGTATCATCATAAAAATCAAAACTATTTTGAATAATTTCTAATTTTTGTATATTCCCTCCAACGAAATGAGAAAGAGATTCAAATAAATAAATAATAATATTAATTATACTTGCAGTAACAGCAATAACATTTTGTATTTTCATATAATATCTAGTATAATAATTTTTTTCCATTGTAGTATAAAGATTAATTTCATATATTTTAGTAGAAGAACCTTCTTTAGTTAAATCTTCATCTGAAAAATAAGCATATGTTGTTCTAAAAGAATCAACTCCCCATAAACTAATATTATTATATTTTGTAAATACCCATCCTTTATCATCATTCATTATTGTTTTCTTTAAGAAAATATCATCATTTCTTTGTAATCTATAACTTAAACAATAATAATAATTTTTATATCTTCTTATTAAAGGTTGTTGATATGAAAGAGGATTAAATTCAACTAAAGGATAATATAAAGCGAAAAATTTAGGATCATCTTGATTGAGAAATTCTCTTAATTTATTTAATGAAGTACATTTTGGATTACTAGATGAATATTGAGCTCCATTTTCACAATAAAAAACTTGTATTTCAAAATAATATAAATTAGGACTATCCCAATAACCACCAAATTTTCTTCCTCCTAATTCAGGACAATATAATTTACCAAATGTTTTAGTTAAATTCATATCTGGGAAATCACTATCATTACATACATGATAAGGTAAAAATTCATCACCTATTATAGAATGATATTCTCCATCATTACTTACTTCAGTTGTATAATAATATATTTTAAAATATAATATATCTTTAACATCCACAAAATGAGCATCGTAATCTTCTATTCTAAATGCAAATAATAATTTTTCTTTGGAAATATCAAAATGTTCATATGTTAAGTCATTTTCTACTGACATTGTTACTGATGGGTTTTTACGGTGTAAAAAATTATTTCCAAATATTATAAATAATATTACTGAGAATACTGCTATTAATATTGTTAATATTCCTCCAAAGGGAGTACTTTTTTTTAACGTTTTTCCTGAGTAAAAATGGAATTTTGTTCCTATTACATCTAATTCTCTTAATAATTTTAATATCATTTTTTTTGGATTTCTTTTTTTATATTTATTTTTTATTTATAAATTTTATTGTATTACTTTAATTTATTTATTAATATATTTTTTATTTTTGCTAATTAAGTCAAATATTTATAATATATATTAGTATTAAATTTGTTAATTTTTTAACAGGAAAAAAAATAAAATTATTTATTTAAGTTAATTATTTATCATTTCTTGTTTTTGTTCATTTTCTTTTTGTCTTTTTTCATATTCTTCTAATCTAATTCTTTCTTCTTTATACTCTTTAACATTTTGATTTATTTTTTTTATTCTAAAATGACCATAAATAAAAACACTTAAAATAAAAATAACACAAAATCCTCCATCAATATAATAAAGAATATATTTATCATTTTTACATTTTACATTATCAACACATTCATGATTTTTACAACACGAATGTTGACATTCTAAATTTGAAGAACAATATAATCCATTTTCTTTATTAAAAATTTTACTATTAATCACATAATTTAATAATAAAAATAATAAAACAAATTGAATTTTATTCTTCATTTTTATTTAAATAATAAATTATAAAAAAATTGAATAATTATTAATAAAAAAGTATGTATAAAGATAATAATGATTATTCTTTAATTCATGGAACAGAACCTTTTTCATTATATTTTAATAAAGTAAATGAAAATATAAATAAAAATATTGAAAATGAACATGAATATAAAGAAAATTTAGAATTTTTAGAAAAATTTAAAGGAAGAATAGAAACAATAGGAAGAAAAGGAATGAAAGATATAATAAATAAAACAAATATTCCAATAAATAATCCTCCAAAAATTCCAGAAGAAATGTATTATAGGTATCAATATAATAATACTAAAACTTTACCTAAAATACAATCTTTTTCAGAAAATAATATAAAAACAAAATCTAAATATTTAAATTTTTATAAAAGTAGACAAAATCCTTTAGATACTTTAATTTATAATCCTAAAATAAATTCTTCTGTAATGTATGCAAGACCTAATGTAATTAAAATAGGGATTAAAAAAACAAGAAAAAAAAGAAAAAAAAATTTAAGTATTAATGATAATTATGAAGAATATAATCAAGAAAGAGAAAGAAGTTATATTCCTTATTCAATTGAAGATTATCAAAGAATTATGAATAATTTTCAAAAAAATAAATTTAATGGTTTAGGTTATGATTATAATAATAAAGATTGGAAAAATAGAGAAGAAAAATTATTAAAGAGAAATAATTATAGTAATTTAATTGAAAAAAATAAATTAGGAATTAATAATAAATTTAAATTGAAAAATCCAAAAGAAATGGAAAGAGAAAAATTAGAAGAAAAAAATTTAAATAGTATTCGATTTAAAACTAATCAATATGGAAATTATATTACAAATAAATTATTAGATGAAATAAATAGAAGAAGAATATATGAAGAAATGTTAATATTAAAAAATAAAGAAAAAAATAAAAACTCTTTATACAAAAAATATTATTATAATAAATTAATCAATCAAAATCAAAATGAATATAAAAATAATTTATTAAAATTAAAAGAATCATTAATATAATTTTATAAATTAATATTATTAATATATTTTAACAAAAGTTTTTTAAATAAACAATATAGAAAAAATTGCTTTTTAAATAAAACTCAATGTAAAAAATATTTTTTACTAATTGAGATAAGAAAATAAACATAAATAAAATAACTCATTTATCTATACATAATAAATTATATAAAAATTATATTAATCTTTAATTTCAATTTCTTCTTTATAATCTAAAATTTCACCTAATTTTTCAAATAATAAAGAAATTCCATTACTTTCTTTTAAAGAGATATAAAAAAAATCACATTTATATTTAAGGAGAAATTCTTGTAAATAAGGAATATTAATTTTATTACCAATGTCAATTTTATTTCCTATTAAAATCATAGGTTTTTGTTTAGAAACAATTTTACTTTCAATTAAATTTTTTGCAAAATTCCATGAATTTAAAGAAGTAACATCAAATAATATAATATAACAATCTGCTTCTTTTATTTCAATTTTATTATTTGTTACATTTAATTCTAATTTAAATCTTTTTGAATATGGTTTTAATCTTAATAATTTTAAATTTTTTTCATCACTTAAACTTGGAATATAAAATATATTAAATTTTTGATCACATATTTTTATTAATATACTTGTTTTTCAACTTTCTTAATCTCCATAAATAAAAAGAGTTTTTCAAATTTTTTTTATTATTGTATAAGGTAAAAAAATATTTCTATTTAAAATTAAATTTTCTGATTTATATTTAATAAGAGGAGGTTTGCTTTTAACTTCTCTTTCACATTCTTTTAATATTGTTTTATTTAATATATTATTTGTAGTCATTATTGTACTTGGACTTGTTACTTGTTTTGTTTTTGAACTTTGTATATATTTTATTTCCCTAAATCATTTAATATTATATTATTAAGGTTATTATATATTTCTTTATTTTGATTACATGTACAAACTCCCATATAAAAAATATTTTAAAAAAAATATTATAATTTTATTTATTTAAAGAATAAAAATAGTTTTGTAATTCATTGTTTTTTTTTGCTCTTTTTATTTCTTGAATACTTATATTATTTTATATTGAAAAAAATAAAGATAATGAATAAAGTAAAATATAATTAATAACTTTATTAATAAAAAATATTTAAAATAAATTAAATATTCATTATATAATAACAAAAAAATAAAATAAATTATTATAATTATTTAATTGTGTTTGAAAAATTAATTAAATTATTATTTTTACATTTTTTTAATTAACATTTTCCTATATTCATTTTATTCATTTTTATTTAATTTTCCTTTAGCTCTTGAAATTTGAGGATTATTTGTATTATCTAATCTATTCTTAAAAGAATTATAATTTAAATTTTTCCAATTTAAATTAGCTGGAATATTAGGAACTAATTTAATATCTTTTTTAATAAAATCATTCTTTTGAATTGAAATTCCTTTAATATTATTTTTAATATCTAAAGAAGCTTTTTTTAAATTTTCATTATATTTTTTATCATTAATATTTTCTCTTATTTTTATTGATAAATTAAAAGTTTTATTTTCAATAAAATTAAATTCATTAAATTTAATATCAAATATATGAATTCCATTCTTAATTAATAATTTTTTTATTTCTGATATATCTTCATATTTAATATTATTAATTAAATAAGAATGAAAAATTTCTTTTTTATTTTTATCATTAATACAATTTAAATTATTTTCATAAAAATCATCTTGACTTAAAATACTAATATTATTTAATTGCTTTTGAATTAAAGAATTTGTTCTTCCTTTATAAAACATTTTAACTCTCTTTATTTTATTTCTTTTATCATTATTAATATTTTTATTTATTGGTTTATATAATAAATTAATATTATCCATAGAATTATTTAACTGTTTTATTTTTCTTTCTTTAACATTTAAATTATTATTTGTTTTATTATTTAATTTTCTTAACTTAATTTCATTTGAATTATCTTTCCAATAAAATACTTCATTTATTTCTGAATAATTTATCATTTTTTTTTTTTTTGAATTACTTATTTTATTTCCATCTGTTAAAGGGATTTTTTTTATATTTAAATTTGTGTCTTCTTTTTTTGGAAGAAAAAAAATATTAGATTCTAAAGAATTCATTTTAATTTCTTTTGAAGAACTTTGTTTAGTATATTTTTTATTTTCTTTATTTTGAATTAAATTATTATTTTCAAATTTCTTTAATGTCAAATTTTGTGACAAAGATAATTTTTTATTTGTATTTTTTCTTTCTCTGTTAATTTCTCCTTTCGAATTTTTAATATTATTGTTTTTAACTAAATTCATTTTTTCTTTACCATAAATTTCAATAATTTTTCTTTGAAAAGGACTTAATTCATTTTTATATTTAGGAAAAGAATTATTTTCACTTTTATTTCTATTTAATTTAAAAGAATTATTTTTGTTTATTTTAATATTTAAATTATCTTCAATTGATTTATCATTTGAATAAGAAAAATGACGACTGCAAATTTTTTGAAATTTTTTTGCTTTTGAAATTGGTTTATTTATAAATTGATTTATATTTATATGATCTATATTTCTTAAAGATAAATTATATTTTTTTGGAGGTCGATATCGTTCCATATGAAAAATTGTATTTGATAAATTAAAAATATCACTTTCATTTCTTAATCTAAATCTTTCTTGTTTTGATATCATTATTTTTTTTTTAATATTTTTTCATTCAAAAATAATTATTCTTTAATGAAAAATTATTTTTATTAATTTTTATTGAATTAAAATTTATATTTAAAAAAGAAAAAATTATTTCGATATTTATATAAAACAATTAATATGTTTTTATTTAATAAAAAAAATGAATATAATATACAAGAAAAAATTAATGATATAAATTTTCCAAATTGAGCAAATTTAATTCTTTTTGAAAATTAGGTGAGAAAATATTATCAATAAGGAAATATTTTTTAGAAAAATTAATTATAATTTGAATTTGATTTTGAATAACTTGTATTTTTTCTTCAAAAATTCCATCACTCTCTTTAATATGAGTGATTTCTTTTCCAAATCTAAAAAAATATAAATTAACACTTTCATTATTATTATCATCAAGATCTTTAATTATTCCATAACCATGTTGTTTTCCATTAATCCAAAAGCCTTCATAAATAGTTTTTTCATCATAGAAAAAAATACCAAAACCATGTTTAACAAAATTATTATATTCTCCAAAATATTTTTGATTATTATTCCAAAAGAAAAAATTTACTCCATTCATTTTCCCATTTTTCCAAATTCCAATTGAAAATTTTCCTTCATCTTCAAATTTCATTTTTGTAATTCCATTAACTTTATTTTCTTTATTAAAATAACCTTCAATAATTTTACCATTAACATATTGAAAAGTTCCAAATCCATTTTTATAATCATTATTAAAATAACCTTTAAAATTAGAACCATCTTCAAAATTTTCTTCTCCAAAACCATTTTTTTTATTTTTAACCCAATTACCAATATAAGAGTAATTTTCATATTGAAATTTACCATAACCATTTTGATAATTGTTTTCAAATACTCCTTCATAATAAGAACCATCATTAAATATTATTCTTCCTAAACCATTAAATTTATCATTTTGAAATTCTCCTATGTATTTAGAACTATCATTTATATTATATAATGTTCCTATTCCTTCTTTTATAAAAGATATTTTATTTAAAGTTCCTATATATATTGTATTGTTATTATATAATCTTTTTACATTTATATAATGAGAATCTTCTAAGATTTTTATATTTTTATTCTTTAATAAAGTAAATTCTCCTAAATATTTTTCAGTTTTTAATACTTCTGATGATAATAATGTTGTTGGATCAAAATATTCTATTTCCATTCCTGGTAATGAATTATTTGAGGATGTTGTTAATGTTATTTTATTTTTTATAAATAATTTCTTTATCTTCCTTTTTCGTCTCCATGTTTTTTGAATTAATAATATTTTATTTAAAGGAATATCATTTTTTCTATCTTTATTTCTTAAATTTCCCATTTAAAAAAATAATCATATAAACCAAAAAAAAAAAAAATTAAAAAAAATCCATAACCCAAAAAAAAAAGAAAAATAATTTTTAATTTTAAATAAAAAAGAAATTTTTTATTTCATAGTAGAATTATTTCTTGTAGTAGAATTATTCAATCTAGCAGGAGCTTTTTGAATTTGAAGTAATAAAGAAGGATTTTTAAGTTTAACAATATTACTAATAGTTTGAATTCTATTTTGAACAATTTCTAACTTAGTTCTTAAAGCATTATATCTAAAAGCAATTTGTTTTCTAACAGTATCATCAGGAGAATTAACAAAATCAATACTTAATAATTCAATAAATTTATATTCAATATTTTGTATAAAATCTAATCTTGCAGTTCCTTCTTTTTGCATAATAAAAACAGCAATATAACTTTGTGGTTCATTAATACAATTATTTAATAATCTTTTTGTTAAATTACTATATTCATTAAATTGAACACATA
>JAEEGK010017308.1_pt1 | contig 15734 bp, 12 predicted proteins | sample 8958771 | NCBI WGS metagenome assembly JAEEGK01 (sample SAMN16246547, study PRJNA631951) | gut metagenome | biome: gut microbiome; feature: rumen; material: SC-attached | host: Bos | place: Iran: Karaj | collected 2018-10
GCTGAAGGGATTGGAGACATGCATGGGGATGGTCACGATGATGACCATTTCGGGTGTAAGCACCGTGCCGTTCACTCTTTTGACCCGCTTGGGCCATACTTTGAATACTTTGCTCATGTTTGTTAGTGTTATGGGTTAAACGATGCTGCAAAGAAAACAAAAGACTGTGCCGAATAACAGCACAGTCTCAATAATCTTTACGTTGTTCTCCCAAATTATTTAAAGCCAATCTTATGGCTTTCTTTCTGTTCCAAACGCTCGCTGTCGCAATGCACCATCAACTTTTCCAATGAGGAAGCCGCGTCGCTGTCCAAGACAGTGTCGATAGCATAGTGGCGGGCTACATTCTCGATTTGGCCACCGCTGAAGTCGTACTTCTCGGCCAAGGCACGAATGTCTGACTCCTGCAACTCGGGCAGCATCGAATGCCAGATTTGCATCCTGGCCTCCAGCGTGGGCTTGTTGAACTTTATTTTGTAGAGGAAACGGCGTTCGAAGGCCTTGTCCATGTTTTGGGCGAGGTTGGTGGTGGCGATGAGGATGCCTTCGAGGGTCTCCATCTCCTGAAGGATGATGTTCTGGATGGAGTTCTCCATCTTCTCTACGGCACGCTCCGCGCCCTCCTGGCGTTTGCCGATGACGGCATCGGCCTCGTTGAAGAGCAGGATAGGAGCGAGGGTGGCCTTCTCGACCTTCGAGCGGTACTCATCGAAAACCCTCTTGATGTTCTTCTCGCTTTCCCCCACCCACATGCTCTTGATTTCGGAGATGTTGACCTGCATGATGTCGCGCCCCGTCTGACGCGCCAGCTGCAACGCGGTCTCGGTCTTGCCCGTGCCAGGGGCACCGTAGAATAAGCAGGTGAAGCCCGTGCGATAGCCCTTTGCAGCCAAACGACTGCAAATCTCATGATAATGTGATTCTTCAAGCAGATGGGTTAAATCTGTTACTTGTGAGGCCACATTTGTATCATAATAAAGCTGCTTTGCCGTAATGTCTTCATGTTTAATAAGGTTCTTTCTGCTTTTGTCCTGATGATTAGTAAGCGTGTATTGCTCTGGGAAAAGCTCCTGCTTTGCCTTCCATGTCATTCGAAAAGAATCGCGGTCGGCAAAGCCATCATCAATATTGTATTCAATGATCTTGTTATCCTGCAGGGCATTGATATCGTGATTAAGTTCGAATTTGACCGAACTCCAATCTAAGTTCTTGTCGAAGAAAAAGTGTAGATCGTGATATCCGATATTATCGTCATTATTATTGATAAACAAGTGGGAAAAAAGGATCAAGAGCATCTCATCTTCCTCGCAAAAACCATAGTTTTTAACTTTTTGAACAAAATCCAAATGTTTGTTGTTTTCAAGAAGATCTTTTATTCTTTTGATAGTCATATCCGTGCTCATTTCATTATCGTTTCTCATTTCTAAAAATTCTTGAATCAATGCAAAGAATTCTGAGAAATTCAGTCCGGTATATTTACGAGGAGCAAATTTCTCGTTTCGTTTGAAGGCTTCTATTACTTCCAAAGGCACACGATAAGTAATTGAGTTGCGGTCGCGGCGACTATACACAAAGCCTCTCTTTTCTAATTCGTCAATTTCAGGCAGAAGGCGAATCACTCGAATAGTACTGCAGTCAAAATGGCGTGCAAAGTCACTTACATTAATGCTATAATCGTTACTATGGTCGATAAAGAGAGCCACGGCTACACTCTGTTCTTTGGTAATTTCAAGTTTGTCGGAGAGATATTTTAGTGGGTGTGCCGCTTTTTTGAAAAACTCCGCATCAAGATGTGATTCTTTTGAGAGCTCCACTATTTTCTCAACAGCGGATAAAAGATCTAGTGTTCTGGTTGTTCTTTTCTTGGTTTCCATACAATCCTTTCTTTTCATTGCGTTTGTTTCACGCTGCGAAGAAAACAAAAGCCTGTGCCATTTTGTTGCACAGGCGCAAATAATAGTGCAATTTTTAAGCACAATCGAAATTTCTCTATATTTGCAATGAATTATGCAAAAAACCTTGTTGTTTATATGGCTTTTGCTCGTTGTCGCCTCCTGCGGCCGCCTGCCCTCAGCCGACTGGACTGAAGGCCCAGAAGAGCCCGACGGTCGTGCCTTGCATACCCTTGTGCTGCACGATGTTCCCAAGGGCTCGCGCGTGTGGTTTCAAGAGCTTTTCGACGGCAAGACCTTCGTGGAGGGACCCACAATGAACCATTATCAAGGAACCTCATGGTACATCGACATTCCTGAAAGCGGAACGGTTATCTTGAAGTATTACGGTCGCCCGTTGCCAAGGCATTCCTGGGCTCCCGAGGCCTTCGTCCTGCAGCAGCAGGGGAGAGCCGACACCCCGATGGAAGTGCGGTATCATTTTTTGGAGCATCCTAAAACTGAAAACAACGAAGGAAGTTTTGTTAGTGACTATGTACTCCAGCCTGCCGACATCATTCCGCAAGTTAGTGCGGTGATATACGGTACTGAACCTATGGAAAGGATAGATATTCTTCCTTCACGTCCCGAGGGTTGGTACCGAATCACGATAGGAGATGAGGGCGAGCCTCAAGTGGAGTCCTACGACGCAGACGGCGCTTTCTATGCCCAAGTCACACTAGAAAAGTTGCCACAACCTCTACAACCCATGACCATCGAGGACTGGCCTGATTACGCTTACCGTGGCTTTATGCTCGATGTGGTGCGCGACTTCCGCACGGTGGACGAGGTGCTCGAAATCATCGACTTGATGGCCTCATGGAAACTCAACACACTGCATTTCCATATTGCCGATGACGAGTCCTGGTGCTTGGAAATCAAGGATTTTCCGGAACTGACCGAATTTGGTGCCCACCATGCGCTGCCTGATTGGAATTTGCAGGAAACCTGCGCGTTAAAGCCATCCGCCAATGGAAAAATCGGCAACACCTCTTTTTATACGGCTGAGGAGTACCAACGGATTCTCCGCTATGCATGGGACCGCCGCATCAAGGTGATTCCCGAGTTTGACACGCCAGGCCATTCCCGGGCTTCCATCAAGGCGATGCAGGCCTACGAGCGGCGCATGGGCGACAGCAGTTTCCGCTTGCAGGACCCTGCCGACACTTCGCGTTACTGGTCGGCACAGGACTTCACGGATAATGTGTTGAGCGTCTATCTGCCGAGTGTTTACAAGTTTTACGGTGCTGTCTTCGACGAGGTCATCCGTTTGCATAAGGAAGCAGGCGTTCCTCTTCCTGCCATCCATATCGGTGGCGACGAGGTGCCAGAAGGCGCGTGGTCAGGTCGCGACCGCCACGAGATGAAGGAAACCTTCATCAATGGTATGCTCGACCTTGCCGAAGCACGCTGCATCCGGCTCGCGGGTTGGGAGGACATCGCCAAAGGGCTGGAACCAGAAACACAAGAGAGACTCAAAAACTCGCTCTATTTCATCAATGTATGGAACACAGAAGGTATCGAAGGCTTCCCCGTGGTGCTTTCTCCAGCAGCCTACACCTATCTGGATCTGGCCTATAGCGGCAGCCCCAACGAAATCGGCCTCCATTGGGCGGGCTATGTCGATGAGCGCAAGACCTTCACTTTGAATCCCAATGGTTACAAAGGCGACATCATTGGCGTGCAGGCACAATTGTGGTCATCGCAGTTGAGGAGTTTCGACGATGCCACTTACCAGATGCTTCCCAAGATTCTTGGAGTGGCCGAAAGGGGCTGGAATGGAGGGTATCTCGATACATTTGAAACGTCATTTGGACAGTTCTATAGCATCATAGTCAGCCGAGAGATGCCGGTTTGGGAACAAAAGGGCTATGTCTTCAAGAAAAGATAACCTTGTTATTACTCTTTTAATAACTAATTCTGTAATAATCTAATACGCCTTTGAAGTTGTCTTGCGATGTGAGGCAAGTGTCACGCAAATAGCCGTTGATGTTGCCCCAATTTTGAATGCCACGGTAATAGAACAAGCGTAAATCATCAGTGATGATGAACGGCACGGTATTCGACTGCAAGCATTGCCAAAACATTATTAGTCTACCAACACGTCCGTTGCCGTCTTGGAAGGGATGGATTCGCTCAAACCGCACGTGGAAATCCAAAATATTGTCAAACTGGATTTTCTGAATGGCGTGGTAAGTGGCAAGCAGGGCCTTCATCTTTTTGTGCACTTCTTCGGGTTGGGCGGTTTCTTCTTCTCCTACGGCATTGGCCAAACGTTTGTAGTCACCAATGGCAAACCATGGCTTATGGCTGTCGGAAGTGTTGGTTTTCAGTATCAGATGTAGTTGTTTGATGTGTGTTTCTGTGATCTTGTCGGTGGCGTGGTCGATGACATAGTCGATGCAACGAAAATGGTTGACGGTCTCCATGATATCGTCGATGCGCGTGTTTTCCGAGGTGATGCCCAAGGTGTTGGTTTCGAAGATGTAGCGTGTCTGTTCTTTGGTCAGGCGACTGCCCTCAATATGATTGGAATTGTAGGTCAGATCAATCTGGGTGCGATGATAGATGCCTCCTTTCATCCGCATTTCCTTTTGTTCACGCAAAGCCGCAAGCAAAGGCGATATTTTCCTTTTGCTTCGTCGGGGCAACTCGGCGTCGGCAGGAATGTTCCATGTTTTTCCTGTCAGAAAAGCACCTTCTATCTTCCCCGTGGCACAATAGTTTCGAGCAGTGCGCTCGCTGATACTGTATTTTTCGGCAAACTGACTGACTGAAATGTATTCCATCTATCGGCAAGTTTTGTTCTCAAATCCGCTGCAAAGATAGCAGTTTTTGCCGATAACGGCAAGTTTGAGCAAATAACACTCGATTTTTTGCCGTTATCGGCAAATTTCTCGAGAATTATTCCCATTGGATAATCCATTTCTGGATTTCCTTCACCCGCTGCGCGTATTTCTCCAGTTGTCCCTCGATGAAGTCGTCGCTGTATTTGCGGTCGCAGAAGCCGTTGCCACGGGCCACGTAGTCATCGTCTTCAAGCGAACCAAGGACGTCCTGATAGTTTTCGTAATACTGCTGGTTGTCGCGCAAGAGGCGTTGCAAATCCTCAAGGTCGGCATCGATGTGCTCGCCGGTGGAAAAGGTGAATCGCTTTTTCATGGCTTATCCGATGGATTGCAAGTCGGTGAGTTTCTTGTAGACGCCGCCGAGGGCGATCAAGTCGTCGTGCTTGCCGCGCTCAATGATTTGGCCTTTCTGTAACACCACGATTTCGTCGGCGTATTGGATGGTCGACAGACGGTGGGCAATGACGACGGAGGTGCGCTGGCTCATCACCTTCGACAAGGCGTCTTGCACCAAGCGTTCGCTTTCGGTATCTAACGACGAGGTGGCTTCATCCAAGATGAGAATGGGCGGGTTCTTCAGCACGGCACGGGCGATGCTCAAACGTTGCCGCTGACCGCCGCTAAGGTTCATGCCCCGGTCGCCGATGCGGGTGTCGTAGCCGTGCTCCAGCTCCATGATGAACTCATGCGCATTGGCGATCTTGGCGGCTTCGATGACCTGTTCCTTCGAGACGTCCTTCATGCCAAAGGCGATGTTGTTGAACACGGTGTCGTTGAAGAGGATGGTATCTTGTGAGACGATGCCCATCAGGCCGCGCAGGTCGCTGATTTTGTAGTCGCGGATGTCATGGCCGTCGACGCGGACCGAGCCTTCATTGATATCATAGAAGCGTGGCAATAAGTCGGCCATGGTCGACTTGCCGCCACCGCTCTCGCCGACGAGGGCGACGAATTTGCCCTTCGGAATCTTTAAGTCAATGCCCTTCAGAACCTCGTCCTTGCCATAGCTGAAATGCACGTCTTTGTATTCGATGCAATCCTTGAAGTCTTTGATTTCAATGGCGTTTTCTTTTTCAGTGATGACCTCTTCGGCATCCAAAATCTCAAAGATTCTCTCCGCCGAGGCAATGCCTTTCTGCACGTTGTAGTAGCCTTGCGAGAACGACTTGGCCGGGGAGATGATTTGTGAGAACACCACCACATAGCTGATGAAACTGCCTGCGTCGATGTGGTTGCTGCCGCCCAAAATCAAGGTGCCACCGAACCACAGCACTAGGATGACGACCATGGACGACAAAAACTCGCTCATCGGCGAACTCATGTCGCGTTTGCGGTGGATGCCACGCAGCACCTTGGTGTAGTCGCTGTTTTGTTCCTCGAATTTGTCTTCGGAATATCGTATAGCGTTGAAAGCCTTGATGATACGTAGTCCCGAGATGGTCTCTTCCACGGTGGAGATGATGCCCGCCAGTTTAGTCTGTCCCTCTTTCGACTCTTTCTTCAGCATCTTGCCGACCTTGCCGATGAGCAGTCCCGCAATGGGCAAAACGAGGATGACGAAGAGCGTCAACCTCGGGCTGAGTGTGACCATGAAGAGGAAGAAGAATAAGATGGTCAGCGGGTCTTTGATGAGCATCTCCAAGTAGTTCAAAATCGAGACCTCGACTTCCTGCACGTCGGTGGTGATGCGGGCGATGGTGTCGCCTTTCTGGCGGCTGTGGTAGAAGGAGAGGGGCAGGATGAGGATTTTATTGTAGACGTCGCGGCGCAGGTCGTGGACAGCGCCCACACGCACGTTGGCCATGAAGAAACAAGCGAAGAAGCGTCCCAAGTTGCGGAAGAAAAAGGCCACGACAAGCAGCAGGCACATGAATATCAAGGCTTGGTGCTTGCCTCCGCTGGCGATGAGGTTGCTCATGAACCAGTTGAGATAGCCCATTAGGTAATCGGCGGTGAGGGAGAATTCGGGCTTGGCCATGACTTCCACGGCGCCTTCCTTGAAGAGCAGGTTGAGGAAAGGCCCGACAAGTGCAAAGCTGAACAACGAGAAGAAAATGGCCATCAGGTTGAAGACCAGATTCAGGACGATGCTGCCCCAGTAGGGCTTTACATAAGTGAGGATGCGGGAGAAAGTCTTTTGCTTGGCCATAGGCTTCGGTTTGCTCTTATCTCAAACGCAGTTTCCGCTCAATAATTGTATCCCGTGTAATTCTCCGGCGTGATGGCCGCCAGTTCCGCTTTGATTTTCTCGCTCACAGGCAATCCCTTGATGAACTCGTCAATGGCGGCTTTGTCAATATGCTTGTTGGTACGTGTAAGCCCTTTCAGCAGCTCGTAGGCACCTTCGATTTGCTCGCGGCGCAGGATGGTCTGGATGGCTTCGGCCACCACGGCGTAGTTCTGTTGCAGGTCTTGGCGGATCTTGTCCTCGTTGAGCAGGAGTTTGTCCAAACCCTTCATCAGCGACTTGAGCGCAATCAAGGTATGGGCAATAGGCACGCCGATGTTGCGGGTGACGGTGGAGTCGGTGAGGTCACGCTGCAGGCGGCTGATGGGCAGCTTGGTGCTGAGGAAGGTGAGGATGGCGTTGGCCATGCCGAGGTTGCCTTCGGCGTTCTCGAAGTCGATGGGGTTCACCTTGTGGGGCATCGCCGATGAGCCGACCTCGCCCGCCTTGATCTTCTGCTTGAAGTATTCCATCGAGACGTAGAGCCAGATGTCGCGCGACAAGTCAATCAGGATGGTGTTGACGCGGCGCAGGGCGTCGAAATAGGCGGCCATGTAGTCGTAATGCTCAATCTGCGTAGTGGTCTGCTGGCGCTTGAGTTTCAGGCTCTTCTCCACGAACTTCTTCGCAAAGGCGGGCCAGTCGATGTCGGGATAGGCCACCTTGTGGGCGTTCATGTTGCCAGTGGCGCCACCGAACTTGGCCGTGAAGGGCACGCTGTTGAGCATCTTCAGCTGGTCGTTGAGACGTTCCACGAAGACGTAGATTTCCTTGCCGAGATGCGTTGGGCTGGCGGGCTGACCGTGGGTCTTGGCCAGCATCGGGATGTCGCGCCATTCCTCGGCCATACCTTTCAGCTTGTCGATGAGGTCTTCCAAGGCGGGCTTCACCACCAGTTTGTGCGCCTCCATCATCGAGAGCGGCACGGCGGTGTTGTTGATGTCCTGCGAGGTGAGGCCGAAGTGCAGGAACTCCTTGAATTCGGTCAGGCCGAGTTCGTCGAAGCGGCGTTTCAGGAAGTATTCCACGGCCTTCACATCGTGGTTGGTCTCTTTTTCTATCTCCTTGATTTCCAAAGCGTCTTCCGTTTGGAATTCCTCGTAGATGGCGCGGAGGTCGTCGTAGTCGCCGTTGAACTTCTCCAGTTGCGGCAAGGGAAGTTCACACAAGGCGATGTAATACTCCACTTCGACCATCACGCGATAGCGGATGAGGGCAAATTCAGAGAAAAAGTCGTCCAACTCAACGGTCTTGGAACGGTAACGCCCATCGACGGGCGATATTGCTGTTAAAGGATTGAGGTTCATTTTTTTATGTGTTTATTTTATTTGCTGCTTCAGTACACCTAGAAGGACTATCCTGACCCTATGCCGTCATTGCGGGCTTGACCCGCAATCTCCTATGCGATAAGAATACCCTCCTGCGTAGGAGATGGCGGATGTCCCTCCGCCATGACGGCAAGAGGCTCGGTTTGTCTCTTGCGGTTAATAACAAAAGTATCGCAAAAATAGTGTTTTTTGCGATACTTTCTTACAGATTATGTAAAAACTACCGCATTTGGTATTCAATAACTATACTATCCCCTATAATCTTTGGACTGGGATAATATTTAAGGTTGATTTTGTGCTCGTACCATTCATTCTCGTAAAGATAATCTATGGTATCCTTAAGTCTAATAGTGTTGTAACGTGCCGCGCCGTTTTCAATCTCGAATGTACATTCTCCATTTACTACTCCCATTATATGAATTGATACACTTGATGGCCAAGTCGTTGTGTCGGATGCACACAATAAAATGTCATATGGTAGTGAAACATCTTTTATCACATATCTATCCGTATTGTGATTAAAGGTACACGAATTCAATATAGCAACAAATATGGCGAGAATATATACCAGTTTCTTGCTCATTTCATTTGCTCGGCTTGTTTTTTCGGTTCGCGGCGGGTGTCCCAGAATGCAACGACTTCGATGTGGTCATCCACAACGCGATACACAATTTTGTTATGGTGGCACACAACAATACTTCTATAATGAGAAGGCAGGTCTGAAAGATACTCTTCCAAAGGTCCCATATTGGGGTTTTGGCCTAGAAGAGTGTTCGTGTGTTTCACTTCCTGGAGAAAGTCGTCTTTAGCCTTCTCTCCAAATACTTTTCTAATGTATTTGGCTGTCAGGCGCAACCTCTTTTTCGACTCGTCATTCCATCTAACTCTCATACGGCTTCGGTGTGATGCAGTTCTTCAGCCGCAAATTCTTCTTCCAATTCTCGGAACATGTCTTCCGAGTCTTGCCATTTTCCTTCTGCAAATTGTTGTTCGCCTGCAGCAACCATTTGATGCAGTTCCTCTATGGTGTATGGCTTCACTTTTCCCTCATCGGCATCGGCGTGAGCCATCAAGTGCACCGCCATCCAACGCATGTTGTCGGGGGTGAGGGTGCTGTATAGGTAATTTAACAGTCCTTGCAATGTTGCTTCGCTCATAGTTTGTCAATTGTTGTATTTACGAGGCAAAGATACAACTTTTTAGCGAAAAGAACAAAAAAACCGCCAAAGACTTGGCGGTTTTTCTTGGTGTTATGATAAGACTTGCCTTTACGCCTGCTCCAGCTTGTTATTCGAGCCCAAGACATTGATGATCTTGTGCTCATAGAGTTTCTTCATGCTGTCGCGGGCGGGGCCGAGGTACTTGCGCGGGTCGAACTCGGCGGGCTTTTCGGCGAAGGTCTTGCGTATGGCGGCGGTCATGGCCAAGCGGCTGTCGCTGTCGATGTTGATCTTGCAGACGGCGCTCTTGGCGGCCTTACGCAGCTGCTCTTCGGGGATGCCCACGGCGGCCTTTAGCGCACCACCATATTTATTAATGGTGTCCACCTCGTCTTGCGGCACCGACGACGAGCCGTGCAGCACGATGGGGAAGCCAGGCAGTTTCTTTTCGATGGCTTCGAGCACGTCGAAAGCCAACGGAGGCGGCACGAGACGACCCGTGGTGGGGTCGACGGTGCACTGCTCGGGAGTGAACTTGTAGGCGCCATGTGAGGTGCCGATGCTGATGGCCAAGCTGTCCACGCCGGTCTTGGTCACGAAGTCGATGACTTCCTCGGGCTTGGTGTAGTGGCTCTCTTCGGCGGCCACTTCGTCTTCCACGCCGGCCAACACGCCGAGTTCGCCTTCCACGGTCACATCAAACTGATGCGCGTAGTCGACGACCTTCTTCGTGAGGGCAACATTCTCGTCGTAGGGCAGGGCAGAGCCGTCGATCATCACCGACGAGAAGCCCATGTCGATGCAGCTCTTGCAGGTCTCGAAGCTGTCGCCGTGGTCGAGGTGGAGCACGATTTCAGGATGGGCGCAGCCGAGTTCCTTGGCGTATTCCACGGCACCTTGGGCCATGTAGCGCAGCAGGGTCTGGTTGGCGTAGTTGCGTGCGCCTTTCGACACTTGCAGGATGACGGGCGACTTGGTCTCGACGGCAGCCATGATGATGGCCTGCAGTTGTTCCATATTGTTGAAGTTGAAGGCGGGGATGGCATAGCCGCCGTCCACAGCCTTGGCGAACATTTTGCGGGTGTTCACGAGCCCTAATTCTTTGTAGCTTACCATTGTTTTCCTAATTAGATTTGGTGCAAAATTAGCAATTACTTTCCAATAATTGTCACCTGACGCTCACTTTCTTTGAGCAACTCCCGTTTTCGGTGCTCAATTTGACAATATAGAGCCCCGAAACAAGGTGACTTAAATCCAAGGAAATGGTCTCGCCTTGTAACAAACGACCTGTATTTTTTGCCATCATCCGCTCGCCCAACAGGTTGTAGACTTCAATGATGGCCTTGCCTTGCAGCGTTTCGCCAACGACGAGGTTGACCTTGCCATCAGTGGGGTTGGGGAAGAGGTCGAAACTAATGGCGTGCCATTCGGGTGTGTCATAGCTGACTAATTTGATTAGCTTTGTCACGGGTTCCTCTTGGCAAGCGTTTTCTGTAGTTACCGAAAGCATGGCTTCAGTGTTGTTTCCGTCCATGTTCCAAAGGATGTCAACGGTGTTGTTCAATGCATAAATGAAACCAGCTTCAGCGGGTTCGAGTTGCCAAAGATAATGTATGCCTTCTTGTGGATCAATGGAATAGCGAGAAACGGGGGTGGAGTATTTGTTGACTATGCTGTCGCCTATGATGTTGCCTTCCAGATTGAATTCGTCAAGCAAAACCACTTTCAGTGAATTAACCGTTGAATGAATGCTGTCTGATGCATGAAGGGTTAGTGTGACCTCTCCGTTGACAAAATCTTGTGTACCTGGGTGATAATGTGCGTTGACCATATTGTTGTTATCAAAAAGGCCATCGCCTTCAGTAGTCCAATAAATAGTGTCATAATCGTAAGCGTAGGCTTCATGAAGCTCGATATTGGTTCCTTTACAGGAGATTTGGTCGTTACCGGCAAAAATAATAGGAATGTGCGGAGGAGGGAAACAGATGTTGTCGATGCGGATGCCAAATTCTTCTTCACCATACATATTCATCCTGAATCTGAGTGTTTCGCATTCGGTAAACACATAGGCTTCACGATAATTCCACTCCTCGCTTGAGAAGGTTTGGGTCTTATTGCCTGAGGCGGTTGCTTCTTCGATGATTAGCGTTTCAAGTGCGTTGGAAGCATAGCGGCCTGTTTTGACGTAAAACGACATTTTCCCAGCAGGAATGTAACCTTCTGAGCTTAATGTGAGCGCTGAAGGTTTGTTTTTAGGTGGGGTGGCCTCAAAGCAGCGCTGGCCTTCTGCTGCATCGGCTTCAGTATAAAACCAAGGGTAATGCACATAGTTTTCCCAAGTAAAAAATGGATTCAGTGTGTCGGTTTCGAAGTCCTCAAAGATGCCTCCATATTGAATTGAAGGCTCATAAATAGCTTCGGTAATACCATCGGTGATGCTGAGCCTCGCTTTCAGCCAAGCACCGGATAAGTCATTTGTTTGAGTCTCAACACGGAAGGTTAAGTGCATAAGACTGTCGGGTAAAAGTGTTTCAATGACAAAATGAGACGTTTCAACCGTCGCAAAAGGTGCCAGCACGTTGAAATCTATCATGACAGGGCCGCTTTTGCAATGACCTGTGTTTGCTATTGTGAAGCCGATGAGGGTGGTGCCTTCATTGAGAATATGGGTGGTTCGTTGCTCGTCGGCAGTAATAAGGCTAAAAGAGGGTTGAATGCGGAGTAGCGGAGCCGATACGGTTTTTTGAAATACGAATTCTTGGACTACGATGCCGTTATCAAGTGAGATTTTGAAGGTGACTTCGGTTTGGTCGGGAATGTCATACTTTGCTTTTATGATGAAAGCGTTTTGTAGGGAAATCTGCTCGTCGTGATCCAACCGGTGGCAGTCGGCGGTACCCTTAATGACTTCTATATAGGGTGAGTCGCACGAAAGGTTGACCTGGGTGTTTTCGGCTATGCCTACTCCGGCGTTGAACAAGGTTAGGTCAATAAAGGCTTTTTCGCCATAGTCGAGAGTGTCGTTGGAGCTTTCGTCATAAAAATCGTAGTCTTTCATGATGACATAAGGGCCTGAAGCAGGGATAATGGTGACATTTTGATGGAATCGGACGCATTTGGGTTTGGTTACAGTAACATCAAACTGCTCGCCAGGCTGCATCTGGGGAAGGACGAAAGACTGAGCCTGTCCCGTGCCTTGGGCGATATGCAGAACCTCGTCGCCTTTGGCGAGGCAGATCAAAGCGCCTTCTTCGACTGTCATTGTATAGTCGGGTATGTCCTCTCTTTGATATACAACGGCTGAAACAACCATGGTTCGCGGCACTTCAGTGTAAAGGTTGAGATAGGTCTCTCCCAAATAGGAAAAGAGGTTCAGCGTCCTATGAACGCCTTCCGTCCAATACGGTCTGAAACTTTGTTGTGTGAGAAAAACCTTGCCTGCTACCAAAGAAAACGAAGGATAAGCTGATTCGGGCTGGTTGTGGGTGCCAAGTGTGGGCATGAAGTCGGGCCAGAAATAGTCTAACATACCCCAGCTTACGATATCGTTATAGTGGGAATAGGTGACGCTGCTGGTCCCAATGAATCCGATGGCCCCGGGTTCTGCTCTTAAAAAGGCCTCGGAGAGGCACATGTTGGCTGACCAATTGTCCCAAAAGTTGTTGGTTAGGCAGCCGATGGAAAAAATGAATGTTGGTTTTTCATTATGTATTAAGGGGATGTGGTTGCGGTATAAGTAGGGGCTGCCCCAGGTTTCGATGCTTGAATGGTCTCTGTAGAAGGTTAGGAACCCACCTTCACTCATGGCGTTGATGAGAGGTTGATTGTCGCTCATGTTTCCCCAATTATCGAGTCCGTCAATGGTCGCGGGAATGTATTGTGTGCCATTTGGCCCGAAATAATCCAATACGGCCTCTGTGTTGGGGTCGGTAGACCAAATGGAGTCAGGTGGCGTGGGCTCTGGGTTCATTTGGTCGTAAACCATGTATTGATTGTCAGGATGCTTCGCAAGATGGTTGCGCAAAAAGCCATCAACGCTTTGAGAGGTGATCATAAACCATTTGTCTTCCTCGTATCCAGAAGTGATGACGGGATGGTCGTAATAATGAGGGTCGGTTGGAGGGTAAAGCTCAAAATTGATGAGCTTTTCCACTTGTTGTTGACAATCGTCAGCATTGTAAACCACCATGCGGCTGATGGCTAAGTCAGGAATGCTGTCGCCATTCATGTCGGCAAAAGGGTTGTCGGTGGGATAACGATAATCGTAAATTGTGTTATTGGGCATCCTATAGATAAAAGGCTTGAGGCCGAATTCGGGTTGTGTGACCTGGTTGCCGCCAAACAGCAAAACTGCCGCTGGCGGGATGGCCCAACTCTCGTATGCGTTGAGGATATAGTTACGGATGTCCTCGGGTTCATTGCTACCGCAATCGGCGGTGGTGGCGACTTTGGTGAGTATGCCCTGCTTCGTGCGGAATAATTTCAAGGTGTCGGCCCAAGCCATAAAGGCCGAGTCGTCAATGGTGATGATGAGGTACTCGCATCCTTCTTCTCGGTTTTGGATGGCTTCGTTGAGCCGCTCGTAGTAATGCGCTTCGGGTAGCATGTCGTCGTTGATGACCAGGTCGTGCAAGATGCCGTCCCACTCGGGGTTACGGTAGCGTGCATCTCCAAACTGGCCGTTGCCGCCTTCAAAGCTGATTTCGATGTCCATGTCGTAGATGACCTCTAAGGTCTTTTGTACGGGATTGTACCGGAAAGGCGTCACGTTAAGCATAACAACATCCAAACCTCTGATTTGGGTGTGTTGCGTAATGGCAACGTTTTCGGATGGGAAAGTGGCGTCTTTGCCATAAACGCTCATATCCTTTTGTATCTTAGGCAACCCATCGGCATTATTCAGCATGACTTCTGCGGCGGGCAACAGGTCGACCTCCCTAATGGTCTGGCAGTGGTTCTCCTTGACGCTAAGACTGACAGTTGCACCTTGGGGAATGGCAATATAGCGGTTTTCGAAAGGCAAATTGGGCAAACCCTCGGCAAATGAGCCAAAGCAGCCTTTCATGATGATTTCCTGCCCTTTGGTGTTGCCGTTGTCGTAGTCGGCAACGAGGATTTCGTTAACGGAGTAATGTAGCATAAGCCCTGAAGACGTGCTGCTTTTTATGCTGATGCCTTGGGGGACATCAGTGCGAAAGCGATAGGTTTCTTGCGCGTTGGTGATGCCTATGGCCAATATGAAAACGGTAAAAAGGGAGAATAGTCGTTTCATGGCAAGATTTGTTTGTTTCAGGCGACAAATATATAAAAAAATCCGCCAAACTTTTTGACGGATTTTTCTTGGTGTTTTGTCGTTGTAGAGACGCGCCATGGCACGTCTCTACAAACAAACGATTAGTCTTTTGCCAGGAAAGGATACCCGTAAGCGGCAGCAGGAACAAAGGTGTTCTTGATGGCACGGGGGCTGGTCCAGCGGATGAGGTTCCACAGGCCGCCGGCCTTGTCGTTGGTGCCGCTGGCGCGGGCGCCACCGAAGGGCTGCATGCCGACCACGGCTCCCGTGGGCTTGTCGTTCACGTAGTAGTTGCCGGCTGCATGGCGAAGCTTGTCGTTGGCAATCTTCTGGGCCTTCAGGCAGTTGCCGAAGAAGGCACCGGTGAGGGCGTAAGGCGAGCTCTGGTCGCACACGTCCAGCATCTCCTCAAACTTGTTGTCGTCGTAGACGTAGATGGTGATGATGGGTCCGAAGATCTCTTCCACCATGCTCTCGTAGTTCGGCACCTTGGCGAGGATGACGGTGGGCTCCACGAAGTAACCGACGCTCTTGTCGCAATTGCCGCCGAAGACGATCTCAGCGTCTTTGCTGGTCTTGGCGCGGTCGATGTAGCCCTTGCAGTTGTCGAACGAGGCCTCGTCGATGACAGCGTTCACATAATTGGTGAAGTCTTTCACGTCACCCATCTTGATGGTGCTCATCATGTCGCCCACGCGGTTCTTCACGTCGTTCCACATCGAAGCGGGGATGTAGGCACGCGAGGCAGCGGAGCACTTCTGGCCTTGGTATTCGAAGGCGCCACGCACGATGGCCACGGCCACCTCTTGCGGGTCGGCACTGTTGTGGACGAAGATGAAGTCCTTGCCGCCAGTCTCACCCACGAGACGAGGATAGGCCTTGTACATGTCGAGGTTTTGGCCGGTGGTCTTCCACAGGCTCTTGAAGGTGGCGGTGCTGCCGGTGA
>JAEEGK010017309.1_pt1 | contig 15734 bp, 10 predicted proteins | sample 8958771 | NCBI WGS metagenome assembly JAEEGK01 (sample SAMN16246547, study PRJNA631951) | gut metagenome | biome: gut microbiome; feature: rumen; material: SC-attached | host: Bos | place: Iran: Karaj | collected 2018-10
ATTATCACTTTCGAAATAATTATTTTTATTTTGTTTTTTTTTTTGGCTATAATAATAATTATTCATTTTTTTACTAGAAAGTTTGTCTTTTTTTTCTTTATTATTATTATTATTAGTATTATTAGTAGTATTAGTAGTATTAGTATTATTAGTTTTTTTAGTATTATTATTATAAATTTTATTATTATTATTAGAATTATTAGTTTTATTAGTATCAATATTATAAAATTTATTAGCAAAATTAGAATTATTTGTATTATTTGTATTATTAGTTTTATTAGTATCATTATTATAAATTTTAATACTATTAGTAAAAATAGAATTATTAGTTTTATTAGTATTATTAGTATCATTATTATAAAATTTATTGCTATTAGTAAAAATAGAATTATTAGTATTATTAGTATTATTATTATAAATTTTATTATAAAAATCTTTATCTAAATTTATTAAATTATTATTATTATTATTATCATTATTTAACATATCATTAAAATCATCTTGATCGAATTTATTAATTAAATTAATAATTTGATTATTTTTTTCATCATCATCGAAATTATCAAAATTACTTTTACTATCATTATTTTTTTTTTCAGGACTTATAAAATATTCTTCATCTTTTTCTTCAATATCATTTAAATGTTTTTTATATTTATTATTAGAATTAACATTAGTTAAACATTTAAATTTTTTCTTTTTATAATTAGTTTTCGAAAAATTTAAATTTTTTTGAATATCATTAATTTCCGATTTTATTTGTTCAAAAATTCCATAATATTTTTTAAATCTTTTTTCACTTGAATTATGTAAATTATTCATTTCATATATTTTTTCATTCATTGACAAACCTTTGTAACAATCACAGTTCGTTAAAAAAGTTTTTGAATAATATTTTTTAGTCTTTTTTGAATATTTTTTTCTTTTTGTTTCATTAGTTGAATCTGAAATTTTTGTGTCAATCGTTGAAAAAGAATTTTCATCATTTGAATGTTTAGTTGATGTGTTATAAAAAATTATTTTTCTTTTTTGATGATTATTTTTTTTGTATATTTTTTTTTTCATTTAATTTTTATTAAAAATTATTTAATATTATTTATTTATATTAAAAAATGGACGAAAAAAAAGAAAAATTATTGAATAAAAATAATTCATATTTGTATAATAATGATATTAATAAAAATTATGTTAAAATTATTCCTGATTTTAATGATGAAGAAGAATCTTTTAATAATATTAATATTAGTAATGAATTAATAGAAAATAATAATTATAAAAAAAATAATATTAATGAAAGTAAAAATATTACTTTTATTTTTAATAATACAAATAATATTTCAAATAGTATTATTATAAATAAAAATGATTTATTTAAAAATAATGAAAATTTTATTAATAATGAAACAATTAATAATTTAAATATTATTAAAGATAATTCAAAATTATGTGTTTTTGTTAGTTCTAATAAAAATAGTAAAATTAAAACTTTTAAAGATAAAGAATTTGCTTTTGTTGAAGATGATAATTTAACTACTTTTTTTCATAATAATAATTCTTATTCGAAAATTAATAATATTCAAAAAATAGAAAATGAAAATAAAGATATTATTAAATTTTTATTAGTTAAAAATATTTATGATAATAATAATAATTTAATCAAAGGTTTTAATCAAAATGACATTGATTTAAATGTTAATAAAGAACAATTTTCTGTTTTTATTAATAATATTAATAAATTTATTAATGCGGAAAAATTTAAAAAAATTGATAAAAATTTTCAAAAAAAAATTAAAATAAATATATTTTTTTTAATATTAGTTTCATTAATAATATTAAGTATGTTAATATTAATTTTTGTTTTAGTTTTTATATTAAAAAAAGAAAATTTTATTTTTTTTTTAAGTTTTGTAATTATAATATTAATTGTTGCTTTGATAATATTAATTCGTTTAATATTGTTTTTTAAAAATAGATATTTTTTATTAATGAAAAAAAAATTTATTTTTATGGAAAAAAAAAAAGATGAACTTGAAAAATTTGTTTTTAAATGGAATAAAACTTTTTTTAATGAAAAAGATATTAATGTAGAAATTCCAATTTTATTTGATTACATTTTATTTAACATGAATTTTTCTAAATACGAAGTTTATATAAATCCATTTAATAATCCTTTATTATCAAAAATCGATCAAATGAATATTAATTTAAATTATTTGAAATAAAAAATATAAATTAATTTAATATTTAGTTTTATAAAAATAATAATTATTATTAGTATTATTATTATAAATTAAGTTAATTTTATTAATATATTCATACACTTTCTGCATTATCACTCAAAGTTGAATATTTAGTTTTGTCACTTTGTTCTCTCATTCTTATCATTTCAGATTCTGATGTTGGAACAGTAGCCATATTTCTAATATCACTTCTTTCAATTTCTATAATTTTCTTTTGTCTAAAACATATATATAATAAATATGCAATCACAACTAATAATGCACATATAAATAAGTAAATAAAAACTGTTTGCCAAAAAGAAAGATAATTTGATGAAGATACTGTTATTAATAAAGGTGTAAATGTTATTAATTCTTTTGTTTTTGTATTTTGAATTAAAACATTTACTACAAAAGATTTTTTTGTTTCTGGTAAGTTTTTTAATAAAATTTCATTTGATGGATTAATTTCTACGTTTTTGAAAAATTTTATATCGTTTCTATTATCTTCTTGACTTTTTGATAAGAAACATATATTAGAAAATAATTGATGATAATTAGAATTTGTAGTAATTACAATGTCAAATTTTAAATCATTTTTATTATTTAAGTTTGGAATAATTAATTTAATTTGATTATTTGAAACTTCTTTATAAGTAAGTAAATTTGATGAAGATGAAAGTAAATAATCTTCTTTTGATGTATAATAATACATTAAATAATTCAAATCACAAATTCCATTTATAATATTAACACAATAATCATCTTTTTTCCAAATTTTTAAATAATAATGTTTTTTATCAATATTTTTTACCATTAAAATATTTTTTCCATATAAATTAATTTCTTCTACATTAACATTACTATAATTATCATTTACATTCTTCAAAGAATCAAAAATTAAATATTGAAATTTTTTATTTGAACAACTACTAATTTCAATAATTAAATATTTATCATCATCATTTTGTCTAGTCAAAGAATAAATTTTAATTTCATTATTATTTTGTTCTTTATTAATTGTTCTATAATATTCATAAGGCAATGCTTCAATTCTTTTATTATTATTTAAATTTGGACTTACTAATAAGCTAACTTCAGTGTCATAAATATTATCATCTTCATCTTCATTTATTTCAACATCAATTTCATCTTCATTATTATTATTATCTTCATTTTTATTAATAATTATTTCTAAATAAAATAAAGCTCGTATAAAATAACCTTCATTTTTTTCATTTTCTGTTAATTCGGGCAGATTTTCTAATAAAATATTCACTGAACCTAAAACTTTATCTGTAATTCCTTTGTATTCTGCTGTTTTAAATGATGGAATTCTATAATCATATAAAACTGCTTCATCATCATTTGTCAAGTTTTCTAATTTTGTTGCATTTGGTTTTTTTAATTTATTTATTGTTAATGAAATTCTTATTCGTTTGTTTGAATTATTTATTATGTTACAAGAAAATTCTATGTTTCTAAATTCATTTATTATATCAAAATAACCATAGGTTCCTTTTCTTTTTACAATGTGACTTTTTGTTTCACCTATTGGAATTTTAATGTATTTTTCCTCATAGTTTAATTGAATGAAAAAACTAAAATCACTTTGAGGTTGTATTTTAAATTGAATGTTTTGTTCACGAATGTCAGGTGAATCTGGAATAGTATTGAAAATTGTTGCATCTTTTTGAATTATAAATTCAAATATATGCTTATATGTATCTTTATATTCTTTAGTTTCTTTATCATAAACTGTATCATTAACATAAATTGAAATTTTTGCACTACCAATGTATGAATGAATATGGTAGATAATATCTGCAGAGCCTTTATAATTGTAAAAGTTTAAGTAATATTCATTATCAGACTCATTATTATATTTAATATGAAACATATTTTCAATACCTAAATCTAAATAATCATTTAATCCATCAAAATTCAAACTTGCACTATTTATATTAACAAAAGTTTTTTCTTCACAAACAAAAGTCATTAAAATCAAAGATTCTTTATTATAATTATCACCATCAACCTTTAATTTTACAAAATTTCTTTGATTACTATCATAATTACTAATATCATAATTATTTTCATCCGGAAAATTACCATAAATATTTTTATTCTCCAAATTCAAATCATAATCTTTCATTAATTTCGCATACATAATTCCATTTCCATACGAATAACTACTAGTAAAAATAATTTCAGTATAATTAGTATCAACAAACATATTATAAACATCATCATATCTAAAATAACATTTCTCTCCTTTTTCATTACAACTACAATAAGAAGGTAAATTATCTTGCAAAGGTTTAACATTAATATTATAGTTACTAACAAATAAAGTATAAGAAGTATCAGTAAAACCCATGACTAATAAAGTATAATAACCTCCAATAGTAATATTATTTTTTTTAAAATATGGGTCATCTTTTTTTATATCTATATGTTCATGATTTATTGCAGTGCTACTCCATGTATAATATGAACTACTTGGAAGTATTTCATTTCCATAGTTTAAAAACATATCTGCGTCTCCATTCATATTACTTAAACTAATGTAGATATTATCTACGTTTTCATCAAAATAAAAAACAAAGAAATGTTTCTCTCCTGATGATATGAAATTATAATATGGAATATTTTGATTTATTCTTTTTATTTCATTTGAATATGATATTGTAAAATCGACTGTTTTATTCATTTCATATTTTTCTTCAGCAACAACTGTAATAATAATTTGTAAAATACTATTTTCATCATTATTTAATTTTTCATATTCTTCTTTTGGGATCATAATACTTTTTCCTAAATATGAATATTCTCCTTTATAATCAAAATTAGTTTCATTAGGGAAAATTAAATTTTCTCCATGTTCAAAAACTTTAGGAATTCTTACATAAATTTCTCCAAAACCATTTTCAAAATTCACATTAATCGATCCAAAATTTCTTTTTTGAACTTCTTCTATTACAAAATAAGATTTTCTTCCTCTTTCTAATGAACCTCTTAAAACTGTTCCGGGCGTTAATAAATTATAAGAATCATTTCCTGCGATAATATGAATTTGAAATTGACTTTTTTTATTCAATTGAATATTTTCTTTGGTATTTATTATACAAATATAAATATTACATGTATTATTATTATTATTTTTTGAACAATAATTATTAAAATATTCAGTATTTAAAATTATATGATTATTATTATTATTATTCTTAGAATTTTGACTAACATTTGTTAATGATTTGAAACTATCGGAAAATTTACTAAATTCTATTGAATCTATTTTTTTAACATCAACATACATTTCAACATCGCCATAAAATAAATCAATAACAATTTCTAAATTTTGACTTATATTATTATGTAAATACCAATAACTTTGTTCTATGAATCTTTCATCTAATGTTCCAAAATGACTCATTCCTTCTAATAAAATAAAAGGATTTTTAAATACAGTCACACCTAAATAAAATTGCATCAAACTATTTTCATTTAAAATTCCTTGATCTTCAGTATTATATTTATCTTTTAAAACTACAATATAATAAGTTCCATTAGTAAAATTTTTATCATCATTTTTTATAATTAATTCACCATTAAAATCACTGGACCATAAATAACCTTTTAATCTTTCTTCGAAAGGATTTTTTGGAATGGGATTAAATTCAAATTTCGATAAATCTGTAAAAACTTTGAATATAAATTTCACATTGACTCTATTAATTATCATTTTTATGTCTGTTCCTTTATGAGCAGCTTCAAATGAATAAATTTTAAAGAAAATGTCATTAGGAAAATAATCAGTTAAAATTTCACCTTCTTTTATTTTAGCTACAATGTCATTATAATCAGCTGTGTATTTAATAGTTTCATTTGTTTTATTTGAAGTTGTATAATAATAAACATTGTATGAACTAAATGAACTTGCAATGACTTGAACGATGTATTTTCCTATTAAATTTTCTTTTTTTAATCGACTTGGTGTAATTCTTACAACATCAGGAATATAGTCATTATTTAAACTAATTCCTGCGATTTTTTGAGTTTGATTCTCTTCAAAAAATACTATTAATTCAGCATCGCCACTTGCTGTATTTAATACAACAACAATACTATTTATTTCACTGTCCGTTATTGTAATTTCATATAAATCTTTTTTTCCTGCCGGAATAATTGAATAATATGTTTTTTTAGGCGTCATTGATAAAGGAATATTCACAACATTCGCTCGGATTTTATATATGCAATAATTATCATCATTAACATCTGTTGTATTATTAATTTCGCAAGAAATTATTGCAACTAAAGAACAAGGAGTATTATCATTAACATTTTTTTCTAAATCATAACATTCATTATCGTTATTTAATATTTCAATATTATATTCATTATTTCCTGTGCTTTTTGGGTTAATAATTTTATATTCATTAATTAATGTATTTAAAGTTGTTCTATTTAAATAGCATCTAAATTTTTTACAATAATAACCATAAAATTTTGTATCGCCTTGAACACTAGAAAAAATTAATTTAATGTCATTTTTTAAATTATCTGTTATGTAACCAAAATCTAATACTCTATAACTAGTAACGTGACCTTTATATAAATATGCTTGAATTTCTCTGTTTGGCATTAATAAATTATTTTTTTGGTTCTTTTCAGTTTGACTTAAAAAATAAATACTCGTTGAATAACTACATGTATGTCTACTATAAATGCAATAATTTAATTTATCTGAATTATTATTATTATTATAATTTTTATCTTTATCAAATTGTTCATAATCATTTTTATCTAATAAAATTAATTTCTCACTTGTAATTTCATATGAATAATTTCCCCTTTTTTCACCTAAATTTTCAAATGATATGTCTTTAAATCCTCCAATATGAAGCAAACCATTTCCGCTAAATAATGTAGTTTGAATAATAATTTTTTCATTTCTCAATCGTTTATCAAAATCAAAAGAATAACATCTAAATCCAGTAGCTTTAACAGCGTCATATAAAGTTTGTCCATTTATTAAAGAGGTCACACTATTTTGAAAATATGCATAAAATTGAACACGAACATCTTCATTTCCACTTTGAATTATAATATGATATGTACAATTTGTACAATAATAATCATTTGCATTATTAATTGATATCATATATCCTCCAGCCCAAACTGGAATTACAGGGTATGAATTTTGATTTGATGGTGAATCTCTATGCATGAATATTTTAAATTCATGTAAATGTGCATTAGTAGCTACGAAATTCATTTCGGTGTAATCTTTATCATCTAATTGTATATAATAATTAAAATAGCTATTTTTTTTTATAAATGATGTATATACTCTACCTATTTTAATTTCGATCTCACTTGATATATTAATTCGAAGTTTATATTTACATTTAAATTGACAATACATGCATATATAAAATGTATCATTTGGGTTTACCTCATTTTTTGGAATTGTTATTATATCATTTCCATATCTTTCACTCCACCATTCAGCTAAACTGCCATTTTCGGGTTTTTCATTTTTTTTTGATATATACATATCCGGATCGGAAAATATTTCATCTCCATCTGTTATATTATCTTTGTTTTCTTCTAATATAAATGTTACTATAGATGTATTTGATTTTATATCTGAAGGAATTATTAATTTATAATATTCTCGACTCTCATCAGAAGACATTGAACCTGTGTAATTAACATTTATTTTTAATTCATCTTCCATTGGAACGGAATGTGTTTTTGATAATAAAAGAAAATAAATGATAAATATAATATAAGATTTATTAAAAATATAAGACATGTTTAAATATTATTTATAAAATTTAAATTATTTTATTATTTTTATAATAATATTATTATTAATATATTATTTAATTAAATTATTTATATATCATCTTTATTATTATTTTCAAATAAACTTTGATTAACTTGTCTTGCATAAATTTTTCTATTATCATATAATTTACAACTCAACATATTAATTAATTTAATACTACAATTATTAATTTTATTATCTTCTTTATTAAATTTAATCCAAATATTTCCATCACTATTTTGATCTATTTTAATTCCTTCAACTTTTCCACATTTTTCACACATTTCTTTAATATCTTCATACAAATCTTCATAAAAATATTTATCTTCTTTAAATCTTTTATCATTTTTAACAAAAAAATTACTTAACATAACACAATTACTATTTTTATCATAACTAAATTTATTCCTAATTTCAATGCTATTTTTTTCCGCTCCGATATTATAATTTTTTTCTAAAAAAGTATTATTTTCATTCGCTTCTCCAACTTTTAATATTTTTCCATTATAATTAAAACCATTCATATTAATCATAGCATTTCTAGCAGCACTAGTTTTATGATATTGAATAAACGCATAACCTTTACATTTTCCAGTCATTGGATCTCTATGTAATTCAATACTATCAATGTCCCCAAAATTAAAAAGTTTTTGTAAATCACTTTCAGTAATATCAGCTAAATTATCAGTAAGACCACCAACATAAATTTTCATTGGCGGGTCTCTTTTATCAATTTTCGAATATTTCGAAGGAAAATAATTAATATTATTATTATTATTAACAAAACTATTGTTTATGTTATTATTAATATTATTGTTGTTGTTATTATTATTTTGATATTTTTTTGCTAACATTGCATTACGATTTTTTTCATATTGCGAAGGAACGATTTTAATTTGTTGTTCTAATAAAGTTTGATTTGTTAACGCAAGCGCGTTCATTGCGTTTTGAGAACTATCGAATTCAATGTAGCAACATTTTTTTGATTTTCCGGTTTTTGGATCTCGTAATAATTTAATGTCTATGATAGGCGAAACATTATGATTGAAAAAAAATTCGAATATTCTTTTTTCGTTTGCTTTTAATGGTAAACCATACATAAAAACTGTGTTATTAAAACGTTTTAATTCTTGTTCTTCTAAACGTTTTAATTCTTCTGGATCAATTTTTGGTTTTTTAATTATTAAAGGCGATGAATTTCTGCTTCGTTGAAGTTTTTCAGTTTTTGATGAATTACTGTGAATACTATTGTTATATGAAAAATTATCATTGAAATTATTGTTTGAATAATATTTTTTTTTTTGATTTTTTTGTTGATTTTTGTATAAATTTTCTGCTTGTTCAAAATCGATGTCTAAATCGGAATTATTTTTTTCCATATTAAAAAATATTTTATAAAAATTGAATAATTTAATTATGAAATTTATTTTTTTTTTTAATATTGTTTTAAAAATATGAAAAAAATAAATTTGAATTTTAAAAATAAAAAAAATGAAATTAAAAATTTATTTATTACTGAAAATAATAATAATAATAATTATAATAGTATTTTTAAAAAAAATAATAGTAATATTAATCTTAAAAAATCTTTATTTAAAAATCAAAATTTTTCAGAAATTCAATCAACAAATTCATTAATAAATAATCATTCAAATATTAATTATAATAATTACAATACAGAATTACCAAAATTAAATTCTAATAAAAATTTAATTGAAAATTACACATCAAAAAATTCAATTTTAAATAATAATAATAATATTAATAATAATAAAACAAACAAAAAATCTCGAAAACAATTAATTTTAAATCAATTTAACAAACTTTATGGAATTTCTGATGATTTCGAATCAAAATACAAAGCAATAAAAAACTCAAGGAACATTTCATTAGAAAACTATCAAAAAAATTTATTATTAATTTCCACAAATTTAACAAAAGAAAGTGCAATGAAATTACACAACAGTTTTCGAAACATTAAAGAAATCTCAGAAGAAACAAAACCTTTGCCACCTTTTAATTACAATGCTTTATATGAACATTCTTTAAAAGAAGCTTATTCACAGCGAATGAAAAAAAACAAAAAATTTTTACGAGAAATTAAATATTTAAAACAATTTGAAAGAAAAGATTCATATGAAATTGAACAAGAAAAAATTAATAAACATAAACATTTAATTATTCATAAAGAAAATCCAAATGTTTTAAAATTATATCAATTTCTGCCTAAACATATTGTAAATGCCGTTTTAATGAAAAGAAAAAAAAATTAAATAAATTATTTTTTTTATATAAATAATAAATAATTAAAATTCTTAAAAAAAAAATAAATTAATTTTTATGAATTCGTATTTAAGAGTAAATTCATTTTTTCCTGCAACAACAAGAAATTCAATTAATAATGAAAATTATAATATTTTAAATAAAACGTTTAATTTTCAAAAAAATAATATTAACATTAATAAAGATAAAATTAAAAGAGAATTTGGAAAAGAAATTTCAAATAAAAATATGTTAACGTCTATTAATGAAAATGTTTCAAAAGAAAAATTCAAAATCAAAAGCGAAAATATTAATAAAATTAATATTAATAAAAAATATATTAATAAAGGAGTTCTAAAAGTTAATAGAATTTCTTTAGGAAAAAAAAATAAAATTTTAAATTTAAATAATGTTAATTTAGCAAAAAAAAAAGGAAAAAATCTTGCTTTAAGTTGTTTGCCTTTGGAAAAAACTATGATGACTATTAAACCTATTTTAACTTTTAATAATAATAATCATAGATATAATAATCATAATACTCATAATAAATATAATATTACTACAAATAAAAATGAAAATAATAATAATAATAATTTATTAAATAATATTAAATCAACTGTAATTATAAATAATAATAATAATAATAAAGAAAATAATAATAAAGAAAATAATAATAATAATAATAATAAAGAAAATAATAATAATAATAAAGAAAATACATTAAAAATATCAAATGATAATAATAATAATAATATTCAATCAAAAGAAGAAAATGAAAATAACAATGAAAATCTTCAAAATAAATTAAAAACATTCTCATCAACATTAGAATTTAATTTAAATCCTCAGATTCCAAAAGAATATTTATCCGACATTTTAACCCATTTATATTCATTAGAAAATGGTACAAAAAACAACATTTCATTTCCAAATCCATCTTATTTCTCAACAATTCAAAAAGACATAAAAGAACGTATGCGATACATTTTATTAGATTGGTTAATAGAGGTTCATTTGAAATTTAAATTATTACCAGAAACTTTATTTTTAACAATTAACATTTTAGATAGATATTTATCATTACAATCAATTCATAGAAAATATTTACAATTATTAGGTGTAACTTCAATGTTTATTTCATGTAAATATGAAGAAATTTATTATCCGAAAATTAAAGATTTTATTTACATGACTGATAATGCTTATAATAAAGAAGAATTTATTAAAATGGAAAATGATGTTTTAAAAAAATTAGAATTTAATTTGAGTTTTCCTACAATTTTGAAATTTTTGGAAATTTTTAAGGAAAAATTAAATGTTAGCAATAAAAAAAAATTTTTAATGTGGCGCTATTTAAGTGAAATTTGTTTGTTTGATTATGGAATGATTAGATATAAAAATAGTTTAATTGCGGCTGCGATTGTTTATTTTGAAAATAAATTTTGGAATTTTGAGAAAATTTTGGAAAATGAAATTTTTGATGTGATTTGTGAAAAAAATGAAAATTATTTTAATGAAATTAAAGAACTTTGTGAAAAAATAAAATTTTTGTATAAAATTAATGAAAATTCTAATTATCATGCGATTAAAAAAAAATTTTCAATGAGTGTTTTTCAAGAAGTTGCAAAAGAAAAAGTTATTTTTTAATTTTATTTATTGTAAATAAATTTTTATTTAATTAAATTATAATTAAATTATACAAAATTTTAATAATAATTAATTATTATTTTTTTATAAAATTTATTATAAAATTATTATAAAAAAATTTTTTAAAATGTCTCAAAACAATCAAAATGAAAGTAAAATTTTATTTATTAAAAATTAAAAGAAGAAAATGAAAATTTAATAGAAAATTTTAATGAAAATTCAAATTTTAATTTAAATATTTTCCAAAATTTATCATCAAATTTCAATGAAGAAGAAAGAAATTTTCATAAAAATAAAATAACAAAAATTTTCAATGCTTTAATAATATTATTAAATCTCGAAAAAAAAAAACTCAAAGAAAAAAACGAAAAATTAAAAAAAATAAAAAACGAATTTAATTTATTTAAACAAAAAGAATTAAAAATTTTAGAAACATTAAAAAATAATTTAAATTCAAAACTTAATAAAAAAAATTCAAAAGAAAATGAAATAATCGATTTAAACATTTCAGGAATAAAAGAAATTTCAACAACTAGAAACACATTAAGAAAATATAAAAATTCTGTTTTATCAATTTTATTTTCAGGAAAAATAAAATTACCTTCATTTAAAGGAAAAATTTTTATTGATCGTGAGCCACAACCTTTCATTAATTTAATTAATTTTCTTCGAACTGGAAAATTTCCAATTTTTGAAAATTTTCAAGAAGAAAAATTATTTTTTGATGAATTAAATTTTTGGAAAATTTCTATTAATAATAATAATAATAATTTAAATTTGTTTAATTTTGATTTTTGTTTGTGCTCAAATTCATTAAAAATTATTAATAATAAAAAAATTGTAAAAAATTCAAAAAAAAAAAACGAAATTGTTATTATTAATAATAATTTTGATTTTTATAATAATTTTATTGAATTTAAAATAAAAATTAATAAAAAAAATTCAAATAAAAAAAAACAAATTTTAATTGGTTTAATTAATAAAAATAATTTTAATATTGAAAATTTAAATAAAAATTTTAATAATTTTTCAAATAGTTTTTATTGGGATGTTTTTAATAAAAAATTAATAAAAACAAATGAATTTGGAAAAAAAATTGATGATTTTTTTGGCTATGGTTGCGATTGTGAAAATGATGAATTTTATTTAGGAATAAAATTTGATTATGTTAAAAGAAATGTTTCATTTTATAAAAATAAAATTTGTATGGGAATTGCTTTTAATAATGTTGATAATAATTTAAATCCGTTTTTAAATTTATTTTTTCAAGAAGGAATTGTTGAAATTGTAAATGAAAATAATAATAATGATGAAAGAATTTTTTTATGAATGTTTTTTATAAATTTTTTTTTGATTGTATTTTATTTTTTTTTTTTTTTAAGAAAAAATATTTATTTATTTATTTAAATTATTATTAAATTAATATTATTTAAATTAACATTTTAAATTTTTTACTATTTTTAGAATAAAAAATGAACATTTAATTTTAAATAAAAAAAAATTATGAAATTAAAAAAAAAGAATTAAAAATAAAAATAAAATCAAATAATAAAAATAAATCAAATAATAAAAATATTATTATTTAAACCAATTTTATTAATTATTTAAATAAAAAAAAAAATTATTATATAAAAAATTAATTAATATTTTTTATTAAAATGCAATTTTCCTCATTCCCAAAATCAAAATCCGGCGACGTTTTTTCTTTCTATGAAATTCTAAAAAAATTAGGCGAAGGAAGTTACGGTAAAATCTACAAAGTAAAAAACAAAGATTCAGAAGAAATTTACGCAATGAAGCAAATGGATAAAATAAAAATCCAACAAAATTTAGAATTATTCAAAAACGAAATAGAAATAATGTCAATTTTAAATCATCCAAACATATGTAAATTATACGAAGTTTACGAAGATTCAAAATTTTTCTATTTAATAATCGAATATTGCGAAGGTGGTGAATTATTAGATCGCATAACAAAAAAACAAAAAGAAGGAAAATTATACACTGAAAAAGAAGCCGCAGTAATTTTCAGGCAACTAATCGAAGCAATAGAATACATTCACGAAATAGGTGTAATTCATCGTGATTTAAAGCCAGAAAACATTTTATTTTCCACAAAATATGAAAATTCACCAATTAAAATAATCGATTTTGGAATTAGTAAAAAAGTAACAAAAAACGACCCAAATAAAAAAATAAAATTATCTTCAAAAGTTGGAACAGTTTATTACATGTCACCTGAAATTATAAAAGGTTCTTATACAGAATTATGTGATGTTTGGGCCTGTGGAATTATTTTATATATTTTATTGTGTGGTTATCCACCTTTTTCAGGCGTTAATGATAAGGATATTTATAATAATATTAAAGAATGCAAACTGGAATTTCCGCAGAATGAATGGAAAAAAATATCAAAAAATGCGAAAGAATTGATTAAAAAAATAATTTGCCCTGAAAAAAATAGAATTAATGCTAGTCAAATTTTACATGATAAATGGTTTAAAGGAAAAAGTTTTGAATCGAGTATTAATGTAAAAGGATTTTTAAATTTGAATAATTTGTATTTTAAAGAGAAAATTACGAATAAAATTAAAAAAAAAGTTTATTTTTTTTTAATTTCGAAATTAAATGAAAATGAAATTAAAAATAATAAAAAAATTTTTGATAATATTGATAATAATAATAAAAATTTTATTTCATTCGATGAATTAAAAATTGCCTTTGAAGAAAATAAAATTAATAAAAATCAATACATTCAAATAATAGAATTTTATAAAAATCAAAACACTGAAAATGATGGAAAAATTTATTTTGAAGAATTTTTAGCTGGAATTATGAATTTAACATTGAATCAAAAACAAAATAAATTAAATGAAGCTTTTCAAATTTTTGATCCTTTGAATTTAGGAAAAATTTCTGTTAAAAAATTCAAAGAAATTTTAAATGTTAATGATGAAGATATTAATAATGATGATATGTTAAAACAATTAATAAAAATCAATGAAAAAACAAAAGAAAATTATGTTGATTATGTTCAATTTGTAAAAATTGTTTTTCAATAAATTATAAATTAATTATTATTATTATTATTTTTTATTTATATTTTATTTATTTTAATTTTGTATAAAAAAAATTATTTTTAAATGGAAAATAAATTTTTAGGAAAAAAAACTGAAAATTTAATAGAAAAAAAATATAATTATTTTTGTTCAGTTTGTGGGAATTTTTGTATAAAATCAGAGAAAAATTTTGATAATTTGCCTCATAGAAAAACAGATGATTCAATAATTTGTATTTTAAATAACATAAAAATAGAAAATAATTTAAAAAAAAGTGATTTAATTATTATTCATAGAGGAAATAATAAATATGAAAAGCAATTTACTTTTGTTTGTAAAAATTGTGGAATTTTAATTGCGTATCAAAGCCAAAATTTTGAAAATGAAGAAATTGAAGAAAAAAATAAAAAATTATTAGAATTATTTAATAAACAAGAAAATAAAATTATTTATTTTTTAAATGATGCTTTATTATTAAATCCAAATCATTCTTCTTTAAATATTGAAATTGAAAAAATCAAAAATGGAAAAATTAATTATAATTCAATTTCTACGAAAAATTATAGAAAAAATCTTAAAATTAAAAGAAAATTAAAAAATGATTTATTTTAATATTTTAATATTATTTTTTTATTATTTTTATTATTATTTTTTTTTTATGGAAAAAAATAATGAAAAATTTTTAGAAAATTTTCATTCACAAATTCC
>JAEEGK010017310.1_pt1 | contig 15734 bp, 7 predicted proteins | sample 8958771 | NCBI WGS metagenome assembly JAEEGK01 (sample SAMN16246547, study PRJNA631951) | gut metagenome | biome: gut microbiome; feature: rumen; material: SC-attached | host: Bos | place: Iran: Karaj | collected 2018-10
TTCCAATAATATTAAAAGGCTTTGAAATATTTATTGTTTTTTTTTTTATTTGAAAATGGTAATATTAATATCAATGGTCCTATTTTTCCTAAAGAATTTCAAATTGAAAAAAATGATATTTTTATTATAGAAAATAATCTTTTACAAAAAATAAAAAATGACAGTTCATTAATGTTTTCGTATAGAATTTTACAAGAATTAAAAAAATGTTTAAGTAAAGATAAAAGTGATGAAGATAATTTTTATTTTATTTCAAATACACTTATACGAACTTTTAATGAAAATATATCATCATCTAATTTATTAATACAAGAAAATTTTATTAATATACCAACTCAAAAGACAGATAAAAAATATAAACAAATATATATTTTAAAAAATAAGCCTTTAACAATTTTAAGAATTGAAAATACTAATAAAATTGATATTATATTGATTAATGATGATATTTTTTATTCAAATAAACAAATGAATTTTAATAATATTGGAAATAAAATATTCAATAATTTTTTAATTGAAAAAATAGATTTAGGATTAGATAAAATAATTTCAAATTTACCTTTAACTATTATTCCTTTTAAAAATAATGAATTTTTATTGAAATTTAATAATAATATTTTCAGTTTATATATTCCATATCTTGTTACAATAAATCAATTATATGAATATGATTCATATGGAGATAATATTCAAATTAATAATTATCAATCAATCGTAAAGAAAATAATAAATGCTCAGAATTTTAAAAATATTTGTTGTATATTATTAACAAATAAAGAATTATGTATTATTAAATTTGGAGAAAACATTATTTCAAAAATAGTGAAAATTGAAAATAACAAAGAAGAAAATAAAAATTTCTTAGATTCTTTACTTTTAAAAAATGAAAATGAAAATAGGGAAATTGAGAAAATTAAAGAATCTTTAAATGTACAGAATTTTATTAATTCTTCTTTTTTAAAAGAAACGTCAATTGAACTTAATAAAGATGAAGTAAAAGATGATTCTTTTGAAGATAATTTATTAAATCAAATTAATATGTTATGGATGTATTATATTAGTATTTATGGAAAAAATTATGAAACTTTTATAAATAAATGTGAAATTATGAATAAAATATATACTCAAATTGACATTTCTAATATAAATGAAAGATATAAATATTTAAATTCTTTAATTACAAAAATTCAAAATTGTAAAAATGAATTTGAGGAGAATAACAAAATAATAAATAAAAAAATAGAAAAAATAAAAGAAAAATTAGGAATAATTAAAGGTAATAATAAAATAATTTTATGTTATTTACAAGCTATTGAAAATTTTGAAAAAAAATATATGGAAATATTTCATAATACAGAGTTAGCTTTTATTAATTCCTTAGAACAAATGAAAGAAATTTCAAAATATTCTTCTTCTGAATTATTACCTAAAGATAAAATATTTAAATCTGATTTTTTAACAAATGAAACAAAAGAAAATTATGAAAAATTTAAAAATTTCATTTCTGAGTTTAAAGCCAATATAAATAAAATGATGAATTTTAAAGAAAAATAATTATAAAATTTTAAATAACAATTAATTAATTAATTTAAATAAAAATATATTAAAAATAAGTATATTTCTTTATTATGGAAGCACCATCTTGTGAAATTCAAAGGAAAATTTATGAAATTGAAAAAAAATCAATTAAATATAAAATTAGTTTATATGTTAGTTCTAATTCCTTAGGGATTGAAATTGAAACAATAAATGCTTTTCCTTCAAAACTATATCATAATGATTATATAAAAGACGACTTAGAAAAAGTAAGTAAATTATTTAAAATGAATGATTCAATTGAGGAATGCTTAATCAATTTTCTTCAATTTTTCGATGAAAAAAAATATTCCTTTGAAGAAGACAATAAATCTTTAATTTTAACTTTTACACCTGGGACTCTTAATATAAAAGACTTTTCATTAACTTTAAATTTAAAAGAATTGAATCTAGAAGAAAAATATACATTAATTTTTGAAGAAATAAAAAAAATAATTGAAGAAAATAAACAAAACAAAAATAAAATATCTGAATTAGAAAAAAAAAACGAAGAATTAGAAAATAGAATAAAAGCGTTTGAAAATATGTTTACAATTTTAAAAAAGAAAGAAGATATAGAAACAATTAATAATTGGATAGCACCTAATAAAGAAATAAAATATATTTTAAAATATAATGCTAAAAGAGATGATTGTGATACTGATATTTTTCATGAAAAATGCGATAATATAGGAAAATGTTTATTAATTTGTCAAATTTTAAATGGAGATATAGTTGGAGGATATATAACAGAAAATATTGAAAAAAAAAAAGGATTTAAAACAGATTCAAATGCTTTTTTATTTAATTTATCAAAAAAAATATTAAAAAAAAATGTAAAAGGTTATTATGATAAAGCATTTTATAATTATGATGATACATCTAATTTTATAAAATTTGGTGATTGTGATTGTTTAAGAATTGCAGGTAAATGTATGAAAACTAAAGATTCTTATGCTGATACTTGTGGATGTAATACAAATTTTGACTGTTCAAATACAAATTTATTAAATAACAATAATGAAAAAAATTTTCAAGTTGAAAATTTCGAAGTATATCAAATTAAATTTGATTAATTAATTTATAAACATTAAAATATTTTTTTATTTTCAAAAAAAAAAATTTCTTCAATTAAGAACAATTATTTATTAATAATTATTGAAATTAATATAACATCATTTTTCATTGTATTTATATTCAAAAAATATATATTAATATCCTATATTTTCCATAAAAAATTGTTAATAAAATTTAAAAATAATATAATCTAAAATGGGTATATGTGAATCAACAAAAAAACAAGAGACTAAAAATATAATTATTGAAGAAAAAGATCAAACAACAGGAAAATCAGAATCTTTTATTTCAAATAAAACTCTTCCTGAAAAATACAAAAAAAATCATCATGTACCAAAAAAATCAATTACTCAGGTATCAAATTTGAGAAAATCTAAAAAGAAAAAAAGCCTAATATCAACAGATAGTTTAAAAAAGAAAAAAAGATCAAAAACATTAAATTATTATGAAGATCCTATTGAAAAAAATTTAGAAATTAATACTCAATTGATTGTAAATTGTAATAATAAAAATCCAAAAGATGAATATAAAATAATTAAGAAATTAGGTAAAGGAGGATATGGAACAGTTTGGAAAGTAAAAAATATTCAAACTAATTTATTTAGAGCAATGAAAAAAATACCAAAAATGAGAAATAATTTAAATAAAGTAAATGAAATAATAAATGAGATAGAAATATTAAAAAATTTAGATCATCCTAATATTGTAAAAATATTTGAATTTTTTATAGAAGCAGATGGATATTATATAATAACTGAATATTGTCATGAAGGAGAATTATTTCATTTAATTAAAGAAAAAGGTTTTTTCTCAGAAAAAATAGCAGCAAATATTATGTATCAAATATTTAATGCAATGAATTATTGTCATTTAACAAATAATGTTATTCACAGAGATTTAAAACCAGAAAATATTATGATTGAATCAAAAGATTATGAAACTGGTTTTTATAATATTAAAATAATAGATTTTGGAACTGCTAAAATAAGAGAAAAAGATAAAAGTGAAAATAAAGTATTAGGAAGTTGCTTTTATATTGCTCCTGAAGTTTTAAATAAAAATTATAATGAAAAATGTGATATTTGGTCTTGTGGTGTAATTTTATATATTTTATTATGTGGAAATGTACCTTTTAATGGAAGAGATGAAAGAGAAATTACTCAAAAAATAAAATCAGGGAAATTTGATTTAAATAGAAGTCCATTCGAACAAATTTCAGATGAAGGAAAAGATTTAATTAAACAATGTTTAGAAATGAATGTTAATAAAAGAATAAGTGCAAAAGAAGCTTTAGATCATCCTTGGTTTGATTTATGGAAAACTAAAGAATATTTTACTAATGTTAATGATTATTTCATGAAGAAAACTATTAATAATTTAATTATGTATAAACCTATTAATAAATTACAAAAATTAGCTTTGGCTTATCTTGTTCATAATTTTTCGGATTTAAATGAAATTAAAAATATTAATAAAGTGTTTAATTTATTTAATAAAAGTGGGAATGGTAAATTAACAAAGGAAGAAACTTATCAAGGATTAAAAGATTATTTACATTCTTCTTCTGAGGAAAAAATAAATAAAAAAGTGAATAAAATTTTTAAAAATATTGATAATGATAATAATGGTTTTATTGAATATGAAGAATTTGCAAGAGCTGCTTTAGATAAAAGAATATTTTTAGATGAAAATGTTTTAAAATTTACTTTTGATTTTATGGATAAAGATGGTTCTGGTGAAATTTCTTTATTTGAATTAAAAGAAATTTTTGGAGTTAAAGATGATAAAGAAACTGAAAATTTATTAAAAGAAATTATTCATAATATTGATACTGATGGAAATGGTGAAATTTCTTTTAAAGAATATAATGAAATGATGAAGAATATTATTATTTGAATCTTTTATGTGAAATTATGTAAAATATTTAATATAAAGATTTTTATATTATTTTTAATTATAATATGTAATTTTTAAAGAAATATAATAATAAATGATTAATTAATTTTAACTTTATTCATTATCTTCTTCATTTGATTTAATTTCTTTTAATTCAATTCCTTCTTCTTCATTGTCACAATTTTCATTTCCAAATATTTCATTTAAACAAATTTCCATATAAACTTTTTGATCAATTATATTTATATAATGATAATTATTATTTAAATTTAATTTTTTTTCTAATTGTTTAACTCCTTTTATATTAGGTAATATTGTTTTTCCTAAATTAAAAACAACAAATCCGGATATAATCCCACTAATATTTGCTAAAAAAGAATTTGAAATAAAAAAGAATAAAACAAATAATAAAGTATATTTAGCATAAAGAAAAGTACTTTCAAAAATAAAAATATAAGTAAATAAAGAAAAAATAAGTGAATTCGAGCCTAAATTAAAGAAAAAATCAATATTATAATTAGATTCATAAATAATTATTACTAATTTAATAAATAAACATAAAATTAAATAAATAGAAGAAGAAAAAAGTATAAGTAAAAAAATAACACAAAATGAATAAAAAGTTCCGATTAAAATTTCTAGCATATTTACTAAAAAAGAAATAAGAAAATAATTAATTAAAATTTGTCCAAAACCAAAATGGACAAAATGATGAGTTATAATTCTATAAAATTGTTTTTTATAAAATACTCCCCAAATATTTATTGAAAATGTTGAATATTCAATATTATTATATTCACAATATACAAAGAAAAATAATATTATAACAAGAAAAAATATTTGGGTATTATATAATATAATATCATCATTTGTTTTTTCATATTTTCCATTATTTCCCTCGTCAAAATCATTTTCAGATAAATTTTGCATTTCCTATTTTAATAAATCTAAAAAAATAAAATATAATATGAAATCAAATTACTTTTATTTAATAATCTTTTCTTTAACCTTTATAAATCAAATTTTATGTACTCAAAAAACATGTGGAAAAATAGTAGAAGTTTCAAATGAAAATCCATTAAATGAAGAAGAATTAAAAAATTCAGAAGAAGAAGGACTTAATAGTTATATAATTAAAACTGATAAATCATTAAATGAATTAAAAGATTTATTAAAGGAAGAACATTTATTATATTTAAATGATAAAAAATTACAAAAATCAATGAAAAAAATAGTAAAAAAAACAACAAAAGGAATGTCAAAACAAATAAAAAAAGGTATAAAAAATAATCAAAAAGAAATGAAAAAATCATCAAAAAAAAATTTAAAAGAAAATAAAAAATCAAAAGCAGTTGTTGAAGAATTTTCTGAAGTTAGTGAAAATATTGGTGAAATAACTAATTTAATTTATATTGATACAACAACTAAAAAAACTCAAATTTATAAATTAAAAGATGAATTAACTAATGAAGATACTTTTAGTTATGCTTATTCAATAATTGCTTTTTTAATTGTTGTTTGTTTAGTTCTCCTTGGACTTCAAATATTATTTTCTAAAGATAAAAATAGTTCTGATTATACTATACTTGAAACAGATAATCCACAGGAATTTACTCTTAAAGGATTTTAAATATTTATTGGAATTAATTTTTAATTATTAACAAAAAATAATTAAAATGCCATACAAATTTTTCCGGATTATTAGTATAATTAAAAGATTTTTTTTACCATAAAAATGAAGATTGTTTAAAGATTTTTTTATTGAATATTTTTTATAATTTAATAGTATATAATATATATTTATTTATCTGTTAAGTTTTAAGTTATTTAGTTTTTTTATAGTTTTCCTTCTTTCTTTTTAAAACGCTTCAATTGAATTGATTATTTTATAAAAATAATATTTTTATATTTTATAAAGAGATGATTAAAAAAAATATTGATAAATTGCTAAATAAAAGAAAATTACTGTGTTAAAAAATATAATATATGTTTTCAATCTGTTATAAATGTTTATTAAATTAAATTTAAAATTAAACCAAAAAATATAAGAGCTTAAAAATTATATTTTTAATATAATAAAGTAACTTATGTTTAAAAGAATTAACAAATATTTCAAATCTTCTCTTTCTCTAACTTTTAATAATTTACATAAAAAGGAGAATTATCAGCAAAATTTTGGTAAAATTTCAAGTAAAAAAAAATTCAACAAAAAAATTTCTTTTAATTCTTCTTTTAACACTTTTAAACAAAATCATTGGAAATCATATAGAAATTATAAAGAAAATGAGGAAAATTATATCAATTCAAAAGTAAATAGCTTAAAAAATAATATCAGCAATGATTATTCAAGAAATAAGAAAAAATTTCACAAAAAAATATCATTAGATGTAACAGAAGAGTCAACTTTAAGTTTAAATGAAATTGATAATAACATTTCAAAAGTTTTAACAAAAACAAATTCAAATTCAAGTCATAATTCAATTTTTTTAGATGAATATAATAGAAAAAAAGAAGTTAAAAATGATGAAATAATCCTAAATAAAGAATCTAATATTTTAACTTTAAAAAATATGAAAAAATCATTAAAAACAAATTTCAATAAATTTAATTTAACAAACAATAATAATTTAAATAAATCAATAACAGAAAATACAGAAATTTTATCTGTAAAAATTAAAATATCAAATCACCAAATTGCAGAATTTAAATTAAGAAGATTTGATAATTTATTTAATACAATAAAGTTATTTTGTGAAATTCATAATATAAAAGAAACATTAATCAAGCCTATTATAATTAAAACTCTCGAGGCTTTGAATAATGTATATAAAATATATAACTTACCATTATCTCAAAATGATATAATGGATTTAAATAATATTAAAGAAATATATGTGCAAAATATATAATAACGAAATTATCTCTTTTAAAAGTAATTTCTTTTTACTGTAAATAGATGAAACTTTGAAATTATTAAAATTATAGTATTAATATTATTTTACATAATGTTATTTATTAAACAAAATTCTTTAATTTTTTTTTTTCTCTCAAACAAATATATTTTTTTTTCTCAAACAAATATATTTTTTTTGAAAATTTTAATTTTTATTTAAAACATTTAATATTTTAAGAACAGTGAGATACACTATTATCAATATACATATATGTTTACTATTTAATTGATATTTCTCTTTTTTTTTATTTTTTTATATTATTCTTTTTATTTAGTAATCTTCTTCTTCATGAACATTAACATAATATTGTTTTTCTTTTCCATATTCTGCTTTTTATATATAATCTATTTTAAACTTTTATTTATATTTTTTGAATTGAAACAATTAAATGTTTTAAAAACAAAAGGTTTAAAATTATTCAATCAAAAATTGCTATGAGGAATTGATTAATTATGTATCCTTTTTTAATATAGATTAATTTTTCATAATAATTATTTAAATGTTGAATTGCTTTTAATTTTAAAAATATACATTTTTTATAATGTTTTCAACCAAATATTTATAAAAAAATTCTAAAAAAATGATAGAATCTAAGATTATGGAATGGATTGATTTAGGAGATTCTATTCAAATAATGGAAATTTACTCAAAAAAAGATTTAGTTAGATTTTTTAATTTTTTTCGAATAATGACCAAACATAAACCTGAAAATAGAATTTTTATTTTATTAGTTAAATTCTTTTTCTTTTTTCAATTTATGATGATCCCGATTATAAATTTAAAAGAAGAATCAAAAAAAAAAGATTCATTAATTAAATTGTTAAATTATGTTAAAACAATTATTTTTGTTCAAGATATTATCAAAAATAAAGATGATTTAATAATTCTTTTATGCTTCTCTTATTTATTTTGTGCAATATTATTCTCTCTTATAATTTATCTAATTATTTTTCAAAATAAAAAAGTAAAAATCTATTTAATAAAATTATTAAATGTTTTAAATATATTATTTCAAAATTTCTTATTATGTCCTTTAATAAATATTTTTATGTTAACAACAAAATGTAAAGACTCAAAACATATTCATTTAGAATTAGAATGTTGGAAAGATGCCACACATATAGCTATAGGGGCTATATCAGTATTATTAATTGTAATTTGTATAATTTATTCAGAATTATTAGCAATATATTATAATCAAATTTCATCAATAAAATTTAATCATATTTTACATTCTATTAATTCCAATTATCATTTATTTTCAAATACCTTATCAATAATATGCTATTTTTTAGGTTATTTCTTAGAATATTATACTGATGAAAACAAAATAGTATATAAAATTGGAATAAGAATTTTTATTTGTATTATTTCAATTGTACTTTTATTATATTGTTATAATCATGTATTATATTATAGTGATGATATGAATGTTGTTGTTATGTATGGTTGGTCTTTTATTCTTTGGTATTGTTTATGTTTAATTGCTAAACATTATTTAGATATTTCTGATATAATTTTATTTGTTTTTATTGGATGGTTAGTTATTGGATTGTTTTTATATATACATGAAAAATATAGAATTGAATATTATTTAACTGAAGCCAATGTCTTAGAAGCAAAAAATTTAAAAGAAGTTGAAATGTTTTCTAAGAATTTATTAAGAATTGTTTCTAATAATTCAATTCAAGCTAAAACTTTATTAAGAGGTTTAACTTATAGTTTAGTTGATTTTTTTGAACATAATTCTGAATTATATGAAAAATATGAAAAATTTTCAACAAATAAAATGATGATTCAAAAATTAGGAGGACCAGAAAATCCAATTTTTGAAGTTTACAATATTATTTATTTAATATATGATTATTATTTAAATAGATCACATTTAAAAAATGATATTTTACTTATTTTATGTTATTTTCTTATTAATAAGTTAAAAAATACTACTTTAGCTTTTTATTTATGTTCAAAAATAAAAATTTCAGGTCATAAATTAAATTATTTGAAATATACTTTAATGGAAGATTTGAAAGATTATTTAGTAAGTAAAATGGCAAAAAGTTCAAATACTAAAGATACAATAAAGCATGTTCAAATAGGAAGTGTAATATTATATAACTCAAATATAGATACTTTTAAATTAAAAATTTATGATGCTGCTTGTAATCAAATTGATTATTTTGAAATATTAAAAAATACAACAACTTCTTTAAAAGCAACTAAAAATTTTTTAAATTTAGGAGAAACAATATTAAAGTTAAGAAAAGACATATTAGATTTATGGAATAAAATAATTACATTAAATCCATTTTCAGATGAAAATGAAAAAGATTATATGTTATATTTAGAAGATATAATTCAAGATGAGGAATTAGCTCATAAAGAAGAAAAAAGATATAATCAAATAAAATTATCAAAATTAAGTGAAAAAAATAATATTTATCATTCATTATTTATAAGAGAAACTTGTGCAATTTTATTATTAGATGGTTCATCTTCAAAAAGTAGGATTTTATATTCGACTTCAAATTTTCAAAATTTATTTAATTTTTTACCAAAAGAAATTATGTCTTTAACAATAAATGATTTAATGCCAACTTGTGTAGCTGCTTTTCATAAAGAAATAGTACATGATGCTTTAAGATATTCAAATATGACTTATTTATTTAATAAAAAAGTTAAGAATGCAATTTTAAAATCAAGAAATAATAGTTTGTTTAATATTAATATTTATGTCAAATGTCTTCCTAATTTATCACATGGAATTATTTTCATTGGTTATATTGAGAAGCTAAAAGATAATCAATTTGTAATTTTATTAGATCATATGTTTAAAATTAATTCAATGAGTGATACTTTAAAAATAGGAAATGGAGATATTTATGCAACATTGAAAAAAGATTCATTTGATTTAAATAATAATATTCTTAACCATCATATTGCAATTATAATACCGGAAATTTTAAAACAAATAAAATATTCAGATCAAAAATTTTTATTATCAAAAAATGATATAGATTTAAAAGGAATTTTATATCCTAATACAAATGATTTTTCAGGGATTGAAGCAGATGTTGAAATGGTTTTAGAAAGAATTAAACAAAGTGGACAATTAATTTCTGAAGAAAATATAAATCAAACTTTAACAAATAGTCATCAAATAATCTCAAGAACAACTACTAAAAGTATTAAAAGAGATTCAAATATAAAAGAATATAATGAATTAATTGAAGAATTGAATGAAAAATTTGTTGGAAAAACTTATAGTATTTTTTATAAAGTTGTAATGAGAACTTTTATAAATGAAAAATTTGTATATTATAGAGTTTATATTACAAAAGATATTTTAGAAAATAATGAGAATAATTTAGATAAAATGTTAAGTCTTTCTAATAATAATCTAAAAAGTATAAGTGATACAAATCTAATGCAAAATAAAATCATTGAAAGCAAAAATAGAGTTATTAAATTAAAAATCCCTGATGATACTAATAAAAAATTATATGAAAAAAATAATGAAGAAAATAATAATAATAATAATAGTCAAAAGCAAAATAGTAATAATCCAAATAATAATAATAAAATAAATAATAATATAGATAAAACAAATGATTTACCTGATAAAATGTCTCAAAATTCTTTTAGTACAAAATCTTCTGTAGATTCAGCAAGTTTTAATAAATTAAAAGCAAGAATCATTGATAGAAATGAGCCCTTCTTTATAAAATATATGAAAATTCTTGTTTTAATTTATTTATTAATGACAGGAATTTTTATTTATTATAATAATCAATCATTAAAAACAAAAGCAATAAAAACTAAAGATTACTTAACTCAAAATTATTTTTTTAATACATCAAAAATGGTAATAAATTGTGTATATTTAACAGGAGTAAATTTAAAATTTATAAGACATAATATAATATCAAAAGATGGATGTTTAGGAGCTCCATGTCCAGAAATTTATTCTTCTTTATTTTCAGATTGTATAGATTTAATACAATCTGTTACTTCAGGTTTATCTTTTTATGATCAAGATTATAAGAATATTATTACACTTTCAAAAGCAATTGATATTTATGTTTATAATCTAAATTTCACTAATGAAATTACTATAGATACATCAAATTTATTACAATTTATTTTATCTAATGGGCTAAGATTAAAATCCGATCTTAAAACTTATTTAAATGATATAACTAATAAAAATTTAGAAGTCTTTGAAGAAAATTTGTTGAATTGTTCATTTGGTTTTATAAATGATTTTAATATTGTTGGTTTAAGAAATGAAGTTAAATTAAAATATCTTAAACAAAGGAGATTTCAGCCTAATCATGTTTATTTAGTTATTAATATTTCAATTTTTGGATTACTCAATTTTTTATTTGGATATATTCTTTTAAAAATTTATAAAATTGAAAAATATTTTTTAAAAAAATTAATTTGGTATCATTCTAATAATTTTGATAATTATTTAAAATATTTAGAAGATTTAAAGAAAAAATTAAGAAGTGATAGTGGTGAAGATGATACTGATGTTTTAAAAATTGATTCAAATAATAATAATGAAGAATCAAGTGGTGATAAAAGTCTAGAGAAAAAAATAATTGGAAAAAAAAAAGATAATTCATTAAGTTCTTCAAAAGAAGAAAAAGATAAATTAGCTGATCATAAAAAAAGAAAAAGAAAACGTAAATATCAAGGAAGAATGTCAAAACTTCAACAACAAAAAAAGGAAAAAATAGAAATAATGAAAAAATATTTTATTGTTAATAGTGTTTTCATTTCAGCAAGATTAATTATAGTATCATCGATACCAATTTTATATTATTTAATAACAAGTGTAGTATATACTAAAAAAAGAAATCAATTTATAAATATAGATAATATGATGTGTTCTGTGATTGGAGTTTTTAATGAAAGTGCAATATCATTTACAATAATTAAGAATCAAACATTACATTATGTTAATTATGAAATAGAAAAACAAAAGTATATTAGCCAATTACAAGAAGGATTAATTCAAAATGTTACCATAAATAACAAAACATATACAACAAATGATATTGAAAGTTTAAATGCAAGTAAATATAGTTTAATTATTCCTAATTCAGAAGATATTTATATTCCAAAAATTGGAAATATTTTATTACCTTTAATTTCAAAGTCAGAATATGGAAAAAGCTCTAATCCTTATACTCAATTATATCAATTATTTTATGGAGATTTATGTTCTTTATTATATTCATATTCAGAAATGATTTATAATAATTGTATTAGTATTTGGTCTGCAATAATGAAACAAGGTTTAGAACAAACAATTACCCAATTAGGAGTTGAGTTAAATACTATTTTAGATGATTTTAAATCTATTAATAGTGGTGAAAAAACATTAAATGAAGTTAATGATTATTCAGGAACTTTAGGTCAAATTGAAGTATTTATTAATTTTTTCTTTTTGCATAGTTTTGAAAAAACTTTAAATCTTTTTTCTAAAATCAGAGATGATAATATTAGTAATATGAAAAAAACAATCAATTCTATTTTCATTGTAATCCTATTTTGTTTTCCTGTTACAATCTTTTTATTAGGGTATTTTATTTATAATTTGAAAGATGATTTTAATTCTTTTTTGAATTTTATTGGAATATTACCTATACAATATTTAAGTGAAGATGAAAATTTTTATAGAGATACTTTAAAATTAGAAGGTGATATTTTTGAATAATAAAAAAGTAAAGTATAATTATAATATGTTTTTATTTTATAAATCAAAACAAAATAAATATTTTTTTAAACACCTAGAAAAATCACAAAAAAAAAAAAGAAAAACAACACCATATATAACCCTAATCTTTATAAATAATATTTCTAAGTTGAATAAAATCAACTCGATTTCTTTCATTAATAGAAAGCATTTTAACTAAAATATTATAAAATTCATCACTATAACCTCTTTTTAAAACAGTATTTTTAATAAGAAAACTTTTAATATTTTCATCTTTTACATATTTCCTTATATTATTTAAATTTTCTACATTTTTTGTAATAGCATAAACAAAACATAAACCAAGAGAATAAACATCACTTTTATAAACATTATGTTTAACATTTGTATCACCTGTTCCAATTAAATTTTTTAATAAAGGACTCATATACATTTCAGTTCCTCTTATATCAAAAGTTCCAAAATCATTTTTAACATAAATACTTTCATCAAAATCTGCTATGCAATAATTTTGATTTTCTAATATTAAAATATTTTGTGGTTTAATATCTCTATGTGAAATTTTATTATCTTGCATATATGATAAGGCATTTACTAAAGAATTTAAAATTGCTCTTAAAGTTTTTTCATCATATATTATTTTATTATCTTGTATTGTTTTATACCAATCACATGAAGCTAAAGGCATTAATATATATATACTATATGCTGTTGCATCTATCTTTTTTATAACATATTTTAATATTGGAATTATATTATTATATATATTATTATTTGGACATAAAGTTTGAATTATTTGTATTGTTGATTTAAATTTTTTTAAATCTTCTTCACCATCTGCAATTATTTTTTTTATTGCATATTTTTTTTTCGTTTTTATTTCTGAAACTAAATATATATTTGCAAAAGAACCACTTCCTATCATACTTATTATTTGATAATCTGACATATTTAAATCAGATGATATTTTTGTATTATATTCTTTAATAATTTTATAATTCAATGACTTATTTATTTTTGAAACATCTATATTATTATTAATATTACTATTATTCAGATTTATATTATTCTTTTTTGAAAATATTAATTCATTAATATTCATTGAGTTATTTACTGGATGAATTGGCTTTTGTTCAATTCTTTGTCTTAATTTTTGAGTATCTCTTACTACATTTCTATTTAAATTATTTATTGTATTTTTTTTTGTATATTCATTTGTTTTTTGTCCCATAATAACTGATCCTCTTTTACTTACTAAATTTTTAGGATCTAAAGGAGGAATTTTTTGATAAATTATAGTTGCTTTTTTTTCATTATGATTATCTGAATTATCTTTCTTTTTTATTATTATATTTTTAAAAATATTATCTGTTGAATGTATTAAATTTAATTTATTGTTTGTATTTATTTTATTTAACGAAAATTTACTAATTGAATTATTTTTATAAAATTGAATTTTATGACATTTTTCACATACTAATATATCTTTTAAATTAAAATTTCCTTTATATAAATTTCCTCCACAATCACAGTTTTTATTATCATTTTCATTTTCATCATTTTTACTTTTCATTAATAAAACATATTTTATTTCTTTATTTAATTTTTCAAAATTATTTAAATTATAAACTACAGCATTAATATCATTTGAATATTTAATATCACATTTATTACAATATAGATTTCCATTTTTCATATTCATTTCAATTGAATTATTACATGCTTCACATTTTATTATTTCATTTTTAATATTATCTTTATGTGTAATAGGAAAAAATTGTTCTTCTTTAGAAATAGAATTATACTCTTGAGAAATAAAAACACATTTATCATAATCACAATAACATTCAATATTATCTTTTGGATATATTTCTTCACAATATTTACAAATTACATAATTAGAATCTGGGATAATATATATATAATTTTTACAATTATGTTTAGCTGATGAAGAACATTTAAAACAATGTTTTTTATAATTGGTTAAAATTGGTAATTTTCTTAATAAAGAAATTGAACTACTTTTTAAATAATAACGAGAATAAACAGTATTTTTAATAATATTAGTTTCAAAATATAATTTATCTCTAAATTTATCATGTTGATTTTGAAGTACAGTTAAAACTTTATTTTCTTTAAATCTATTACCTAAAGAATTATCATTAGTATCAATTTTTAATACTTGAAAAGTATCATTTTGAACTTTCCTAAATGATTTAATTGCAATTTGATCCATTTGTTCTTTATTAATTAAAAATTTTAATATATTAGGTTTAATTTTATCATATTCATAATCAAATAAAAATGAAATTATATCACTGATTGAATTAATATTATTTGTACTTAATGATCTTCTATGTCCTCTTATTAAATTATCATTAGGGTGAAATTTTAATTTTGTTAAATCTTTACTTATTGATTTTACCATCGATTTTTTAGAAGCAGATGATGTATTTGTTCCTATTGAAGATAAAGAATTTTCTAAAATTTTATTTTTTTGTTTT
>JAEEGK010017312.1_pt1 | contig 15733 bp, 8 predicted proteins | sample 8958771 | NCBI WGS metagenome assembly JAEEGK01 (sample SAMN16246547, study PRJNA631951) | gut metagenome | biome: gut microbiome; feature: rumen; material: SC-attached | host: Bos | place: Iran: Karaj | collected 2018-10
TGCGGTCTTACCATAGAGACCAGAGGCACCTGGCTTAATACTTCCATGTACGAGATTCCCACACTTGCCATTGTCAATGAAGTTTATTTCAGAATGGCTTACAACTACCTTGAGCTTCTCGACAGCTTTAGAGAGCGTCTTGATGAGAAGGTGAAGAAGCTTGAGTCCGGCGAATACGAGTTAGGTGCTTTTTCCGAGTTCGGTTTAAGAAGAAGACTTTCCGCAGAGGCTCAGGAGCTTGCAGTTTCCGCTCTTTCCAAGGCTAAGCTTAAGGATTCAACCTTTGTGGGTACATCCAACGTATTCCTGGCAAAAAAATACGGCATTACTCCCGTAGGTACCATGGCTCACGAGTGGATTATGTGCGTGGGACAGGGCAATCACAGACACAATCCCGCATACTCCAACTGGTACGCTCTTGACGCATGGGTCAAAGAATACGGCGTATTAAACGGTATTGCGCTTACGGATGCCATTACCACCAAGTGCTTCCTTAAGGACTTCCAGCTTACTTTTGCCACCCTTTTCTCAGGCGTGCGCCACGATTCCGGCGACCCTTACGAGTGGGGCGAGCTTATGATAGAGCACTACAAGACTTTGGGTATCGACCCTATGTCCAAGACTCTGCTCTTCAGTGACAGCCTTGATTTTGAGAAGGCTACCAATATCTGCAGATACTTTAAGGGCAAGGCCAAGACAGCTTTCGGTATCGGTACGTTTATTGCCAACGACACCAAAGTGCCCGCTCTTAACATCGTTATGAAGACCACAGCCTGCAACGGCTGCGACGTAGCCAAGATTTCCGACGTAGAAGGCAAGAGCCTTTGCAAGAACCCCGACTACGTACACTACTTAAAGCGCTGCATCGAATGGCGCATGAACAATGAGACGGGAGACAGTTTAAGAGTCTAGGAGTTTTCTTTATGAATATGGATTTCGAAAGAAAACTGGCGATTCCCATGGAAGTTAAGGAAATGTATCCCTTAACCGAGGACATTCGCAGAGTTTTCGAGGAACGTGACAGAGAAATAAAAAGAATATTTGACGGCACCGACGACCGCCTTCTTTTGATAATCGGCCCCTGCTCGGCGGACAATGAAACGAGCGTGCTTGATTATTTCACAAGACTTCGCGGCCTTGCGGATACGGTGCAGGAGAAGATTTATATTGTGCCGAGGCTTTATACGTCCAAGCCCCGCACTACGGGTGAGGGCTACAAGGGCTTTTTGCATCAGCCCGACCCCAACGAGAAGCCCGATCTTTTTAAGGGCATTATCGCCACTAGAGAGATTCACATGCGTGCCATTAAAGAAACCGGCTTTACCTGTGCCGATGAGCTTCTTTATCCCGAAAATTACAAGTATGTGGATGACCTTTTGGGCTACGTGGCCATCGGAGCCCGTTCGGTGGAAGACCAGCAGCACAGACTTACCGCCAGCGGTATTGAAGTACCCGTTGGTATGAAGAATCCCACCAGCGGAGACCTGACGGTTATGATGAATGCCATTACGGCGGCAAGCGTGGGCCATTCCTTTATTTACAGGGGCTGGGCGGCTCATTCCAAGGGCAATCCTTACGCACATGCGGTACTCAGGGGCTTTAACGACATGAGAGGTCTTGCGTCACCCAATTATCATTTTGAGGACGTTATGCGACTTAAGGCCTTGTATGACAAGACCGAGCTTCCGCATCCCGGAGTCGTAATAGACACCAATCACTGCAATTCCGGCAAAAATCCCCTTTTGCAGGGGCGCATCATCAAAGAAGTTCTTTCTTTCTGCAAAGACAGCGACGATGCGAAGAAACTGGTTAAAGGCTTCATGGTTGAAAGTTATATAGAAGACGGCAATCAAAAAATCGGCGGAGGCGTCTACGGCAAATCCATTACCGATGCATGCCTGGGGTGGAAGAAGACCGAGAAGCTTGTTAAAGAGATTGCGGAAATACTTTAAATAAATTTGGGGCAGGATGGGATAGTATTTATGTTGGTTTTGTTTTTTCCTTTTTTGGCGTGGCTGCTGTTTTCTAACGTGAACACAGCTGTTCCGGCACCGACTGATTTTGAGCCTGTAATGGAAACGGTGCAGGAGGACAGCGACTATTATGAATCTGTTGCCTTAAAAACCGTTCAGCTTATTGACGGAGACGCGCCTTATTCTTACTATACCGTTACGCAGGATGTGGCGGAGCCCGGCTTGTATTCATACGAATATGCTTTTTCCGAAAAAGGCATTTTGTACTATATTCTGAACAAAGAAGAAAACGGTCGATACTCGAGTTTCCTGAGAAGGTTTGATGCTTATACGGGTGAACTTCTTGCAGGAGACATAGGCCTTATCAATTCCGAATATTCATACGAGGTTCGCGCTATAGCACGGAAAAAAGACGGCTATTTTGCATGGGCCTACAATATGGATTTGTCCGAAATTCAGATTTTAAGCCTGTCTATGGAAGGCGACATTCTTTCGGGGGTTTCATTTGAAGAAATAGTTCCTTTGATATCCACTCACAATAAGGACTACGCGGGAAACAGCAATACGGTGAAATTCGACAGCATGACTTCAGACGGAAGGAATGTGTACATTTCTTTTGACGGCAATTATGTAAGTCTTAATGAGAATCTTGATTCTGTTATAAGCCTCTATGCGGATGACAGCTTATGCAACGTCTGCATCGGCACTGACGGAATGCTTTATTTCAACGATTCTGCCACCGGTAATATTTATACCGTCAGTCCGTTATCTGACAGAGCAGAGCCTGTTATTGCTCCGTTCAGAGCAGATACCAAATTGTTCCCGGACTTTAATAACAAACTGCTCATTACTGACGGAGACATGATCAGAACTTTGGATCCTTATCAGAAGAAGCTTTGGGATTCTTTCAAAATTGCATCCTTCGGTCTTTGCGAAGTGAACATAGATGATATATTCAGAGACAATGACGGCTGCTTGCATATTGTGTTCAGGGAACAAAAGGTCGCTTATGACACCGGGAACGGGTCCGAAACCGGGGAAAGATATGTCTATTTTGTCCCTCGCATGACTGTGCTGGTACCTGAAGGAGTCAGAGCTCGAATTAACAGAGAAACCCCGGATCCTTACTGTGACGGTAAATATGAAGTGAAGATAACAGCTATTTCGGATTATGAACCGGAATATATCAATCCGCTTCCAAGGATAGTCAGTGAGGATTATTTATATATCAGCCAAAGAAAAGATGAAGAGGACGGAGACTGGCTCTTAAGACGGGACCTCTCGGGCAAGGGGAGGCCGGAGGGCTGCTATAAGCTTGAAGTAGGCGAGCCCGGCTCAAGCATAACTACCATGGCATGGGCAAGCGGTAACGAATTTATTGCGTATGCATATGACATAGACAGTCGCACCGGAGAAGAAATCGAGGCTGTTGTCAGAATGACGGCGGACGGTAAACTGATAAAGAAAAAACTCATATCGGAACTGCCTGAACTTTACGGCGGAGAACTGTGGAGAAAACCGGTTTCCGACGGCAAAAATACATATATTATATACGGTACCAATGAATTTTCGTCCCCGGTTATGCTTGATAAGGATTTCAATTTCGTAAGGAAATTCCCTGTTTCTTACAGCAGAAACGGGTTTGATGACGAAGGGCTTCTTTATCTCTTGGACCAGGCCTCGGGGCTGATATCCTATTATGACAGTAAAACCGATACCTTTACGGAAGACGTGAATTATGTCATTCACTATCCCGATGAAATGTTTGGCGGCGGACATAAAGAAGTGATTATCAGAAAGAACTCCTGTTTCTTTAGCTACAGTTCGGAAGACGGAATCACCGAGAAGATGTTTGACGGTATTGATTACGGAATGGATATGGAGAACGTTTACGGCTGTTATCGTGACGGAGATGATTCTATCGTTGTAGTATATAAAGGATACTGGAACAGTCTTGATGTTTACGAAAATTCCTATGACAGGGACTTTTGGGATGAGGGAGTTTTCAAAGCTGTGTTTACAAAAGCGAAAGCGGATACACAGGATGAACCGGCTGACACGACGGCTTCTTTAGAGTAGCGCTGTTTCGCCCTTTAATAAATAAAAAAGTACAAAAGATGGTTAAAAGACTCAAATGGATTTTGGCCATCTTTTTTGTTCTTAACAATTGTTAAGAATTGCTAACATATGTTAATTGTGGCCCAAAAGCATTGAACCTGACAGTTTCACTAAGTACCATAAAAGTGAACAGAGGCGGTATATTACGGTACGAATTAAGGAGGGTAACTACTAATGAAAAGAATGAAATCGGTTTTGTCGGTGCTTGTTCTTTTGCTTCTTGCAACCGGTATGTATGGATGCGGAAAAGAAAGCGAAACTTCGAAGAAAGCGGGCAACGTGACATCGGCTGACACGACTGTGGCGAAAGACGACGGTGTTTACCAAAGCACAATAGAAAAAACAGAGGTTGACAATGCGGCATCGGACAGCATCCGATACGGCTGCGCCTATAACGGAATCGTATATTACATTTACAGCAAATTCGACGAAAACAGGCAATATTACATGGATTTTATCAGGCCCGTCAGTGCCGAAACCGGTGAAAAGGTCAGAGAAGATTTTTCCATAAATGACGGGGAAGACCCGGTGTATATTTCGTCGATTGCTCCTTGCGGCGACGATGCATTTATTTTTACTTCAAATCACTGGGAGGAAGATAAGTCGATTTTTTGGCTTTACAAGTGTTCCGCCGACGGAACCGTCCTTAATAAAAAGAATTTGTCCGAAATTCCGGGGATACCTGAAGATGCCACTTTCTATTCCGGCATTGCAAGCGACGGAACCAATATATATCTTCCTACGGATACGAAGCTTCTGGTGCTCGGCGAGGGCCTCAACTACAAAAGAACAATATCCGATTCGACTCCGATGAGCATGTGCCTTGGGGATGACGGCTGTCTGTATTTTATCGATAATTTCGAAGGAAATATTTCGGTATACAATCCCATAACCGATAAAATTACGGAATCCATAGCCAATATTCCTTCAGCTAGGGCACTTTTTAAGGGCGGAGACGGAGAAATTTTTGCTGCTACCAATACATCTTTAAAAAGCCTTAATACAGTCACAAAAGAAATCGTAAAACTTTTTGATTATCTTGATGCAAATATCAATGCCACAAGCTTCAACGGAATGCTCAGGGATAAAAGCGGGGACATTCATCTGTTTTATTATGATTTACTGACCGACAATGAAAGCGGTGTGCCCGGTGCGATGAAGCTTGTACCCCGAGAGGCTGTGGTGAAGCGCTACGAAGCCGATTCGGTTCCCAAAACGGATGAGATATGGCTGGCCTGCTTCTACGCCAACCCCGACATAAAGGATGCTATCAGCGAATATAACATGTCCCACCCCAATCTTAAGGTTAAACTTAAATGCTACTCGGATGAGATTCAAGACTACAATGCCCAGGTAGAAGCTTATGACAGGGACCTGTTAAACGGAGTGGTGTACGACATTATCAAGTTTGACCGGCCGGACCTTTCAAAATACACGGAAAAAGGCCTCCTTGAGAACCTCCTGCCGTATATTGAGAAGGATTCTTCTTTTGATTTAAACAACTACTACGAGAATATCCTTCTTGCGAAAAAAGAAGATGACAAGTTATACGGTCTCGTATCCGGCACCATGATAATTGACCTGTTGGGCAATGTAGCCACATTCGGGGACAAAGAAAGCATAACCTTCGATGATGTTGTGAAGGCGCGTGCCGAGAAACCCGGTACACCTTTTATACATTACGTTACAAACGGACTCGGAGCTGCGCTGACTTTTCTTAACATAGATTACAGAATGTACCTTGGCGGCAAAGAAGGAGTGTATGATTTTACCACCCCCGAGTTTAAGAAACTGTGTGAGTTTGCTTCCACTTTCCCTGCAACCACCAATGACGACTTTATTCCCGCATACAGCTTCGAGCAACTGGCGGAAGGTACGGAAGTTCTGGCACGGGAATATTACTGGAGCCCTGAGGCATACCTCACGACCAAAAGCAGATACGGCAGTAAAATAAAGAGCTACACAGGCCTTAAGCTTGACGGTGACAGTTATTATATGGAGCCTTCCTCAACATATTCCATCAGCGCACAGAGTAATCACAAAGAAGAAGCCTGGGAGGTTATCAAGATTCTCCTTGACGCAAAGAACAAATACAGCTCAAGCGAATTCAGAGCAAGTAAGGAAGTTACGGCTTATGACCTTGATTATTATTACATGATGTTTAAAGATAACATCAGTGTAAGAATCAACGGCACGGATACCAGGATACTCATGGACAAGAGCGACTACGATGTTATAGAAAACATGCTTGAACATGCAACCCTCGGTCACAGACTCGACGACATAGTCCGCGATATAGTGAGTGAAGAACTGCCGGCTTATTTCACCGGAGAAAAAAGCTTTGATGAAGTGGTAAAAGTGATGCAAAAGCGAGTTAATCTGTACATTGAAGAAAAGAAATAGTATCATATAGAGTAGAATAAATTGTTCTTATGGGGGACTATGTATATGAAGGATATTAAAAAGTATCTGTTTCTTGCGATATTAGTTTTTCTGATGGCGGGTATTGCAGGGTGTTCGCAGAAAGAAGCGGACCCGGAATCTGCCGAAAACCCTGCTCCTCTCAGTACGGAGGCATCGGTCAAAGAGGACGATGGTGTATATCTTGCGACCATAGAAAAGAAAGAACAAAGCAAAGACGGCAGCTACGCAAGGTTTATGTGCCAAAAAGACGGCTACGGTTGCTACCTGGTCAGCAAATATGACGAAGTCGAAGAAAGAAGCAGGGACTACTTAAGAAAAATTGATTTAATCTCAGGTGAGCAGAGCGAAGAGGACCTGCAGGTATCTCTTGAACTTGAGAATTACTATGTTAATGAAGCAACTTTTGCCGAAGACGGCTATATAATTCTGGCAGGTTCTTTTTACGAAAGCGGTCACGAGTATTATATTGCAAGAATTACTGAGGCCGGAGAGGTCAAAGGCATAAAAAATCTTGCGGACATTATTGATATGACCGAAGATACATATATAACCGGCGGTATGCTGAATGACGGTATTAACACATATATTCCTTTCAGCGACAGGCTGATTGCGGTTGATGAGAATCTGAATTACAAAAAAACTCTGTCTGATGACAACTATGCAAAAATGTGTCTCGGAAGTGACGGAATTCTTTATTTTACCGCTGGTTATGACGGAGAAATATCGACATACGATCCAAAGACGGATAAATTGACGGAGGATGCATTTTCCGTTTCTTCTTCATCCGGAATGTTCTCCGGCAGAGAGGGCGAGCTGCTGATATCATCAGATATTTCCCTTAAAAGTTACGATATAAAAACCGGAGAAGTAACCAAACTGTTCGATTATCTGGATGTGAATATAAACGGCGGTATATTTGATACCGTTTTCAGAAGCAAAGACGGCGACATTCATATTATTTATAATGAATATGAATACGGCACACAGGATATGGGAGACGGACAAATAGTTGAGGTAAGTACCCCGGTGCCATATGAAGCCACGGTAAAGAGATATGAGCAGGGCGCAGTGCCTGAAATTGAAGAAATAAAGCTTGTATGTTTCTATGCCAATCCCGACGTGAGAGACGCCGTGGTTGAGTTTAATAAATCTCACCCGAATATCAGGGCAAAAATCAAAAGCTATTCCGACGACTATACGGATTATCAAAAAATGAACGAAGCCTTTGACAGAGATTTATTAAACGGCGAAAAATCTGATGTAATAATGTTTGGGCATGACAATATCGACAGCTATGTGGAAAAAGGTCTTCTTGAGAACATTCTGCCATATATTGAGAAGGACTCTTCTTTTGACTTAAACGACTATTATGAAAATATTCTTTTTGCGTACAGGAACGGAGACACGTTGTATCGCATAGCTTCTCAGGCCGGTGTTGACGGATTTCTGGGATTGACCGAAGTTTTTGGCGACAAAGAAAAGATTACTTTTGAGGATATAGTGAAGGCAAGAGCCGAATTTCCCGATATTCCCTTTGTAGCCGACTATAATTATGACACTATTCTTCTTAGCGTTTTATTGGATAACGATTACAGGGTTTTTCTGGGGGGAAAAGAAGGAGAGTACGATTTCAACACAAAAGAATTCAGGGAACTTTGCGAATTGTGTGCTTCTTTTCCAAAGACGCCGGATGAAGGTATATATTTAAGCGAAGGGTACGATGGTTTTTCGGACGGCAGCGTATTAATGGGCATAAAAAATTACTACGGAAGCGAGGCTTTTCTTATGACCAGGTCGGAAATCGGCAAAAATGTAAAATTTTACGGCGGCCCTTCTCCGGAAGGAAACGGTTATTTTCTGGATCCTTCCGTCGAGTACTCCATCAGTTCGTTAAGCACTCACAAAGAAGAAGCCTGGGAGCTTATTAAGTACCTCCTTAGGACGATTCCCGATTATTCATACGGATTCAGAGCCTCCAAAGAAGCTTTTAAAGAAGACATGGAGAAGATGCGCATAAGAACCAAAAACGGCATGAATATAACGATGGGAGACAGGAAGTACGTACTTTTTATGAACGAGGACGACGATGTCTTCCTGGAAGATATTATTAAAAATGCAACCCCTTCAAAACGCTTGGACAATACGGTAAGGAACATCGTTTTTGAGGAAATCCAGCCTTATTTTGCTAAGCAAAAATCTCTTGATGATGTTATAAAAGTAATGCAGAGCAGGGTTAATCTGTACCTCGCCGAAAAGGAGTAGTACACTGGGTTTAGGATAATACTGTTCATAAGAGGGTATGAGTTGTGAAACACATTAAAGCGTTACTCGCTTTTTTGACATTGCTTATCATGGCGTCGGGAGTGTCGGGATGCTCGCATGACGGTGGTTCTGTCGATGATAAGGCTTCTGCCGACGCAGATAAAACAGGCTCCTTTGTTTTAGAGGACGACGGAGTCTATTTGTCGACCATAAGCGAGATAAGAGTAAGTGACGAAGATGTTCAATATGCGAGATTTGCTTTTGCAAGGGACGGCAAAGTTTTTTTTATTGTTTCGGTGATGGATGAGGAAACCGGGGACAGCACGGACTGTCTGAGATGCTTTGATGAGGTTACCGGGGAGATTGTGGGAGAAGATGTATATTTTACCGATGAAGAGGAAGAATTGGACGTCTTTGACATCACTCCCTGCGGTGATGACGGATACGTTTTTTTTGCCATGAATTATCCCGATAAGTGGCTGGGAAAATGTTCTTTGGACGGCAAGGTGATACTGAAAAAGAAGTTAAGTGACATCCCCGAGATAGGCTCCGGAGAGGTTCCTCGCGGCGGAATTGTATGTGACGGAAAGAATACGTACATAAGGCTTGGCAAAAAAGTCGTTGCTCTTAACGAGGAGTTTAAATATATCGATACGGCTGCCAATATCGACGTAGGAGGAATGTGCGCGGGAGACGACGGGCTTTTGTATAGCGTGGATTTTTTAAGCAGCAATATGAGCACCTTCGACCCGAAGACCTGCAAATATGAGGAGGGAATCAAAAAGATTCCGAGAGCCAATGAAGTCTTTAAAGGCGGCCCGGGAGAAATACTGATAACCAATAATTCAACCGTAAAAAGCTATGATATTGCAACGGGCTGTATTACAAATCTTTTTAATCTGATAGATGTGGATATCAATTCGCAGATTTTCAAATCGGTGTACAGGGATGACGTAGGCGATTTACATATTCTTTATCAGGATTACGGCTCTTTTGCCGACGGTTCGGAAGGAGTCTGCTGCGCGAAGGTTAAAAGGTACGATGCGGCGGTTGCTCCGGAGCAAAAAGTAATAAGATTTGCCTGCTATTATCTTAACAGTGATATTAAAAACGTAATAGTCAGATTTAATCAGTCCCATCCCGATGTCAGAATCAAAGTCAGAGCTTACATGGATGATTACGTGGAAAAAGAAGACATACTTGCGGCCTTTGACAAGGATATTCTCGATGATGAAAAATTTGATGTGGTAATGCTTCCTGCGGAGAATGTTAAAAAGTATTCATCCAAAGGCTTTTTCGAAGATTTGATGCCTGTAATGGAGAATGATTCTTCTTTTGACTTAAGCAAATACTACGAGAACATCATTTATGCCACAAAAGAAGGAGAGAAGCTTTATACATTTACCCCCGGAGCGATAATAAGCTGTTACCTTGCGGATTCGGAAGTATTCGGGGACAAAGAAAAACTTACCATTTACGATATGACGGAGGCCAGAAGCAAATATCCCGATATACCTTTTATCAATAACGGGGACAGGGATGAGGTCTTTGCGGCATTATTGAAGGATGACATACGTGCTTATTTGGGAGACAAAGAAGGCAAGTACAATTTTGACACCAAAGAATTCAGGGCACTTTGTGAGTTTGCGGCTTCTTTTCCCGACTGGACCGATGAATACTCCGAAAAATACTCGTGGGACAATGTTTCCAATGAAAATGTGAAAGATGGCAAAGAAATAATCAGAAAAGTAACGGCCTCCATGCCGTCGGATTATCTTTTAAACATGAAAATCTGCGGAAAGAAGTTCCGGATTTACGGAGCGGATACCCGGAACGTAAAAGGTTATGTGCTTTTGCCGTCCAGTTCTTTCGGCATTCATTTTAAAAGCGAGCACAAAGAAGAAGCATGGGAGTTTATCAAGGCTATAGCCGACAGAGAACCGATGCCGTCGTGGAGTATTTTTTCGGCAAACAAAGATACTTTTGAAAAGTGCCTTACAGAGCTGCGGGAAGAGGGCGTCAATATCATGGTGGACGAAGTCTTATACGAAATAAAAGCCACAGATGAGAATGCGGCTTTATTAAGGGACATGATAGAGAATGCCGAGGTTGCCAAGACTTTGGACGGGCCGGTTATGGATATAATCGCAGGAGAAATGCCGGCGTATTTTGCAGGTGAAAAATCTTTGGATGAGACCATAATGATTATTCAAAAGAGGGTTAATCTTTACGTCGAAGAAAACAGATAATTACAAGATTTCGTATACTTTCGACTTTTATACCACAACAGAATGTGGACTTTAACACGTTAAAGATACAATATGTGGTAAAAAAATCTGAGGTCGAACGCAATATATTGTTGTAATATTTTTTTGAAAATGTTATAATCATGACGCATGGACAAGTGTTCATGCGTCAAACTTTTTAGTGGGAGGAACACTTAAATGAAAAAAATTGTATCACTTATGCTTGCGTTAGTGATGGTTGCTTCTCTTTGCACCGGTTGCGGTGAGAAGAAAGCAGACGGCACCTATGAAATCGCACTTGTTACAGACGTTGGTAACATCGATGACAAGTCCTTTAACCAGGGTGCATGGGAAGGCGTTAAGAAGTACGCTGAAGACAACAAAAAGTCTTACAACTACTATCGTCCTTCAGAGGACTCTACCGAAGCTCGTGTAGAGACCATCAAGCAGGCTATTGACAAGGGCGCTAAGGTTGTTGTTTGCCCCGGTTACTTATTCGAAGATGCTATCTACGAAGTACAGGACAAGTACGCTGACGTTCAGTTCTTACTTCTTGACGGCGAGCCTCACAATGCAGACTACTCCGATTACAAGACCGCAGCCAACACCCACAACATCCTTTACAAAGAAGAGCAGGCCGGCTATCTTGCAGGTTACGCAGCAGTTAAGGAAGGCTACAGAAAGCTTGGTTTCCTTGGCGGTATGGCAGTTCCCGCAGTTATCCGTTACGGCTACGGCTTCGTTCAGGGAGCTAATGATGCGGCTGTTGAACTTGGCGTAGAAGGCGACGTTACCATGAAGTACTGGTACTGTGGCGGATTCGCTCCCAGCGATGACATCAAGACCAAGATGTCCGGTTGGTATACAGCAGGCACAGAAGTAGTATTCTCCTGTGGCGGTGGTATCTACCTTTCCTGTACCGCAGCAGCAGAAGCAGCAGGCGCTAAGGTTATCGGCGTTGACGTTGACCAGTCCGCAGAATCTGCTACCATTATTACTTCAGCTATGAAGGAACTTGCTAACTCAGTAGTTTTGGCACTTACCGATCTTTACAAGAATGGCGGCACATGGCCCGCAGACCTTGGCGGAAAGACTTCCGTACTCGGCGCAGTTGAAAACTGTGTAGGTCTTCCTACTGCTACATGGAGCCTTAAGAACTTCTCCGTTGACGAATACAAGGCATTATTCGAAGACGTTAAGAGCGGAAAAGTTGCTATTTCCAATTCTACAGAAGCAGCTCCCGATGTTAAGATTTCTGTTGATTATCAGGAGTAATCCTTTCAGGGTTTAAGTAAAATACACGGAGGATGTTGCAACATTGTTTGGCGGCATCCTCCTTTTTTCCAGAAGAGGTATGTATGAGCGATTATGTAATTGAGATGCTGAACATCACCAAAAGATTTCCCGGTATTGTAGCCAATGACAATATCACCCTGCAGCTTAAAAAAGGTGAGGTTCATGCTCTGCTGGGGGAGAACGGCGCAGGTAAGTCTACGCTTATGAGCGTTTTATTCGGACTTTACCAGCCGGAAGAAGGATGTATTAAGAAAAACGGTGAAGTGGTCAAGATTAACGACCCCAATGATGCCAATGCGCTTCATATCGGTATGGTTCACCAGCATTTTAAGTTGGTCGAGTGTTTTTCCGTTCTCGACAATATTATTCTGGGCGTTGAGCCCAATAAGATGGGCTTTCTTCAGAAAAAAGAAGCCCGTGCGAAAGTACTTGAATTAAGCGAAAAATACGGGCTTAAGGTAGATCCCGATGCCCTTATCGAAGATATATCGGTAGGTATGCAGCAGCGTGTAGAGATTTTAAAGATGCTTTACCGCGAGAATGAAATTCTTATTTTCGACGAACCTACCGCAGTTTTGACTCCTCAGGAAATCGACGAACTCATGGAAATCATGAGAGGCTTCAAGGCTGAGGGCAAATCCATTCTTTTTATCACACACAAATTAAACGAAATCATGGCAGTTGCAGACCGTTGTACCGTACTTCGTAAGGGTAAATACATCGGTACCGTTAACGTTGCCGATACCACCAAAGAAGAACTTTCCAAGATGATGGTAGGCCGTAACGTTAACTTCAAGGTAGACAAATGCGACTGTAAGCCCGGCGAAGTGGTATTTAAGGCAGAACACGTTACCGTACCTTCCAAGCTTCACAAGAAGAATGCGGTCAATGACGTTTCTTTGGAAGTTCGCGCAGGCGAGATAGTATGTCTTGCAGGTATCGAAGGCAACGGCCAGACCGAGTTTGTACAGGGTATCACCGGTCTTACCAAGATGTCTGCAGGTCGTATCGAGCTCCTAGGCAAGGACATTACAAATGCCAGCATTCGTGAAAAATCCATTATGGGTATCAGCCATATTCCCGAGGACAGACACAAACACGGACTTGTGCTTGACTACTCCTTGGAACAGAACATGGTGCTTCAGCAGTACTGGGAGCCTCAGTTCCAGCACAACGGCTTTATTAAGCAGCAGGCGGTAAGAGAGTACGCCGAGAAGCTTATCGAGCAGTTCGACGTTCGAAGCGGACAGGGTCCCATCACCACAGCCCGCAGCATGTCAGGCGGTAACCAGCAGAAAGCCATTATCGCCCGCGAAATCAGCAAAGATCCCAAGCTTTTGGTGGCAGTTCAGCCTACCAGAGGTCTGGATGTAGGTGCTATAGAATACATTCACAAACAGTTAGTCAAAGAAAGAGACGAAGGCAAAGCAGTCCTTCTTATTTCTCTTGAACTTGACGAAGTAATGAATGTCAGCGACAGAATACTTGTTATGTATGAAGGCGAAATAGTGGGAGAATTCGATCCCAAGACCGTTACGGTTCAGGAGCTTGGTCTTTACATGGCCGGCGCCAAGAGACAGGACGGCAAAACCGACAGGAAGGAGGAAGCTTAATCATGAAACAGTATTTCAAGAGTAAAGGCTTCATAACCGTTCTTGCTTCGGTTATATCCATTCTTGTGGGTCTTCTTATCGGCTTTATTTTGCTGATAGTATTCAACCCCGCATATGCACTGGGCGGACTTGGCAGCATCATCACCAAAGGCCTTTCAAGCTCAGACAAATTTGCAAAAGTTTTGTATCAGGCGGCACCCCTTATTATGACGGGTCTTTCCGTAGGCTTTGCCTTTAAGACAGGCCTTTTCAACATCGGTGCTACCGGACAGTATACGGTCGGTGCGTTCTGTGCACTTGTGGCAGGCGTACAGTTCCATTTACCCTGGTGGGTATGCCTTATCGCAGCCATGATAGGCGGAGCGGTTTGGGGCTTCATCCCCGGCATCTGTAAGGCACTCTTTAACGTTAACGAAGTTATTACATCCATCATGTTTAACTGGCTCGGCCTGTTCATGGTTAACTTACTTCTTAACAACATGCCCATGATGCTTGCCAATTACTGGGGCGCTTCCAACAAAGACCGTACCGCGGCTCTTGCATCGGCCAATCCTTCGGCCATCATTCCGAAGTTGGGTCTTGACAAACTCTTTGATTCCAACTACATGAATATCTCCATATTCATTGCGGTTTTGATAGCAGTTTTAATCTTCATCATTCTTGAGAAGATGACCTTCGGTTACGAATTAAAGGCCTGCGGCTTCAACAAAGACGCCAGCATTTACGCAGGTATCAATGCCAAAAGAAACATCGTTCTTTCAATGGTAATCTCCGGTGCCCTTGCAGGTATCGGCGGCGGCATCTACTACCTTAGCGGTACCGCTCAGTACACCATTGTTAAGTCACTTCTTTCCATGGGCTTTAACGGTATCCCCGTGGCACTCCTTGGTGCATCAAGCCCCATCGGTATCATTTTTGCGGCATTGTTTATTTCCTACATTCAGGTTGGCGGCGAAGCCCTTCAGCCCGAATATGCCAAGGAAATCATCGACATCATCATTGCAGTTATTATTTACCTGAGCGCGTTCTCACTTCTTGTTAAGAACATCCTCGGTAAGTTCATTAAGACCGACACCGGCAATGTTAATGCGGAGGGTCCTGCCAAAGAACCTCCCAAGACGGAACCGGTGAAGGCCACTGAAGAGAAAGGAGGGAACGAGCAATGAGCTGGACATCAATATTAGCCGATCTTATCGGCGCCACAATCCTTTTTGCGGTACCCCTTCTTTTGGTAGCTCTCGGCGGTATGTTCTCAGAGCGAAGCGGTGTTATCAACATCGCACTTGAAGGTATCATGATAGTAGGTGCGCTGTGCAGCTGTCTTACCCTCGTGGGACTTGACAAGTCAGGCTTCGGCGCGGCTCATCCCCAGCTTGGTATGTTAATCGCTATCCTGGTGGCAGCGGCTTCCGGAGCGGTATTCTCACTGCTTCTTGCTTTTGCCTCCATCAACCTTCGTGCCGACCAGACCATCGGCGGTACAGCCCTTAACATGCTGGCACCCGCATTCGCCATCGTTCTTACCTGGGCAGTTCAGGGACAGGGTCAGACCACCATCTTAATTCCCACCTGGACACGTATCACTCAGGACAATTTCGGAATCGAGAAGGCAGATACTTTCTTCCAGAACTTAATCTTTAAGAGCTTTTACCTTACAACCGTTGTTGCGGTAATCCTCTTTATCTGTGCATACGTGCTTATGTACAAGACCCGTTTCGGATTAAGACTTCGTTCCTGCGGTGAGCATCCTCAGGCAGCGGATTCTGTAGGCATCAGCGTATTCAAGATGAGATACGCACGC
>JAEEGK010017315.1_pt1 | contig 15730 bp, 10 predicted proteins | sample 8958771 | NCBI WGS metagenome assembly JAEEGK01 (sample SAMN16246547, study PRJNA631951) | gut metagenome | biome: gut microbiome; feature: rumen; material: SC-attached | host: Bos | place: Iran: Karaj | collected 2018-10
TATCGAAAAGGGCGTGAGCGAAGATCGTACCGCCACATCCATAAGAAAGCTTGAAAAGAGCGAGCAGACAGGGGAACTTGCAAGGATAATAGGCGGTGCAAGGATAACCGACAGCGTTCTTGAAAGTGCCGCTGAAATGAAAAAGCTGGCAGACGAACATAAAAATACTATAAAATCGCATTAAAATATAAAATACCACTTGAAATTTTTGCGAAAAACGTTTATCATGTTTGTGGGATTTGGTAAAAAATTATCAAAAATCAAAAGTAAAAATCTATTTACTAATAGGAGGAATTAATCATGGCAGTTAAAGTTGCGATTAATGGTTTTGGCCGTATCGGTCGTCTTGCTTTCAGACAGATGTTTGATGCTGAGGGATATGAGGTAGTAGCTATCAACGATCTTACAGATCCAGCTATGCTCGCTCATCTTCTTAAGTATGATACAGCACAGGGCGGATACTGTGGAAAGATCGGTGAAGGTCTTCATACAGTAGAGGCTGCTGAAGGCGCAATCGTAGTAGACGGAAAGAAGATCACTATCTACAAAGAGGCAGATGCTTCTAAGCTTCCTTGGGGACAGCTTGATGTAGACGTAGTACTTGAGTGTACCGGTTTCTACTGCTCAAAGGATAAGTCAATGGCACATATTAACGCAGGTGCAAAGAAGGTTGTTATTTCAGCTCCTGCAGGAAATGACCTTAAGACTATCGTATTCAGCGTAAATGAGAAGACACTTACAAAGGATGATCAGATCATTTCTGCTGCATCTTGTACAACAAACTGTCTTGCTCCTATGGCAGATGCACTTAATAAATATGCACCTATCCAGAGCGGTATCATGAGCACAATCCATGCTTACACAGGTGACCAGATGATCCTTGACGGTCCTCAGAGAAAGGGTGACCTCAGAAGATCACGTGCAGGTGCTGTTAACATCGTTCCCAACTCAACAGGTGCTGCTAAGGCTATCGGTCTTGTTATCCCTGAACTCAACGGCAAGCTCATCGGATCTGCACAGCGTGTTCCTACACCTACAGGTTCTACAACAATCCTTGTTGCTACAGTTGAGAAGAGCGTAACAAAGGAAGAGATCAATGCAGCTATGAAGGCAGCTTCAAATGAGTCATTCGGTTACAACGAGGATGAGATCGTTTCAAGCGATATCGTAGGAAGCACATATGGTTCAATCTTCGATGCTACACAGACAATGGTTGGCGCTGACAACCTCGTTCAGGTAGTTTCTTGGTATGATAACGAGAACAGCTACACATCTCAGATGGTTCGTACAATCAAGTACTTCTCTGAGTTAGCATAATCGTTAACAATGACTTTAAGGACCCGGTCGATTTGACCGGGTTTTTTTGCCATCAAGGGTATATCAACTTGAGCCTCTCATGCACAATATGCTATAATTGAGCGGAAAGTTTTGAATATAAACAGGGAGATGTTTAAAGATGAACTACGACATGGATCAGGTCTTAAGCAGTATGGGCGGCAAGAGAGCCAATTACAGCTTGGAAGAGATAGAAGCAGCCAAAAGACGCCAGAAGACAAACGGCGGTACCATCATAGATAATCTTGAGGCGATAAAGCAGTCCAAGAGCCCGAAGAAGACTCAGGCAAAAAGACCTGAGGATCTTTTAAAGATCACTGCCGAAGATATAAACAAGACACTTAAGGATCTTAATGCAAATATAGAGAGCGATTTCGGCTTTGCAAGCGGCAAGGATATACTTAACACAGGTGTGACTCAGATACCGGACAATGCTACGGCTTTAAACGGTTTTGCGGGCATGCAGGATACGCTTAAGGAAAAAGTGTACGGCCAGGATGAGTTTATCAAAAAGCTTGTGATAGCGTTTAAGAGACCCTTTGTATCTGAAAGAGACAATAACGATGCACTAAACAGCATCTTTATCACGGGACCTGAATGCACAGGAAAGCATTATGCATTAAACACCATAGCCGAAGAGCTCGGAAAGAGAAAGATACTCACAAGCAGCGAGGTCTATGTCATGGATCTTTCACTGTATCCGACAGCGGCTGAGGATAAGCTCTTTTTGCAGGATCTTTATTCCGCTCTGCAGAGCAAGGCTTCAGTTATCCTTTTTGAGAATTATGAGAACTGTCATGTTTCGATGCTCACAAGGCTTAGTGATCTTGTAACGACGGGTGAATACAGACTCTCGGAAAGATATATCATGCAGAAGGGACAGCTTGTCAGTGTGAGCAATGCGCTTGCCGGAGAGACTGTTGGATCGTTTGAAGCAAAGGGAAAGTATCTTGTCTTCATGGGAAGGAACAGCCTTGAGAAACTCGCAGGTGTTATGGGAGCTCCATTTGTTAATGCTCTCGGTGATGTATGCGAGACAAAGGCCCTTGATGATGAGGCATTAAAGAAGATATCACAGGAGCAGGAAGCTTTACTTGTGGAAAAGTGCAAGAAGCAGCTTGCTTTTGATGTAAAGATCGATGATGAATTCAAGGCTTATCTGCTTTCACATTCATCAAAGATGCGTGGACTTAAGGGCATACTTAATGCCTATACGGATACACTTAAGGCACTCGCTCAATTTAAGCTTGAGAGTGATGACATTTCTTCAGAGGTAACGCTTACCTGTGAGGAAGGCGAGCCCATGTTCATATCGGGAGAAGAAAAACTTCCTATGAGCAGATTTGTTCAGACAGGCTACAGCGGTGAAGTTGACAGTGTTGAAAAGGAACTTGACAACATAGTCGGTCTTGATATGGTCAAGGATTACATTCGCAGTCTCAAGGAATACTATGCGATGCAGAAGCGTCGTCGTGAAGAAGGACTCAAGGCGGGTGAGCTTAACAAGCATATGATCTTTACGGGTAATCCCGGAACAGGTAAGACAACCATAGCACGTATAGTCAGCAAATATCTTAAGGCTATAGGAGTTCTTTCCGGAGGTCAGCTTGTTGAAGTATCAAGAGGAGACCTTGTAGGAAGATATGCGGGACATACGGCTCCCCTTGTTAATACCGTGGTCAAGTCCGCACTCGGCGGTGTTCTCTTTATTGATGAGGCATACAGCTTATACAGGGGCGAGGATGATGCTTTCGGACTTGAAGCCATCGATACTCTTGTCAAATGTATAGAAGATAACAGAGATAATCTCATAGTGATACTGGCAGGATATTCAAAAGAGATGGAGGATTTCCTTGAATCCAACTCCGGTCTTAAGAGCCGTTTCCCGAATATAATCGATTTCCCGGATTATACGGGTGATGAACTGTGGGAGATCTCAAAGATAACCGCAAAGAGCAAGGGCTATGTCATTGATGATGAGGTGGCTGAACCTCTTAAGGCATTTTATGAGAATGTACAGGCAACAAATGCCAGAGAAGCCGGTAACGGTCGTCTTGTCCGTAACAAGGTCGAGGAGGCTATCCTCAACCAGTCAAAGAGACTCGTGGCTGAAACGGATGCCGACATGTCTCTGTTAAAACTTATGGATTTTGAAATTCCCAATGCAGATACTGAAGAATAAATATAAAAAACATATCATACTTTTGCTCGTTATATCCTTATTGCTGACATCCTGCGGACGTTCAAAGAAAGAAGACGAACCCGAACAGACGCCGGTCGCGGTTGAAGATGATACCGAGCAGATCATTGAAAAGGATCCGAAACCGGATCCTCTTTCTCTTGCCCTTGTTTCATCCGTTCCGGACGGCGGATGGATCATGGAGGCAACTTTTCCTGACAGAAACGATGATATAAGCACAACACTTGCCATGAACAGTATGGCAAGCTTTAAAGGCTACCACGGACAGGGGGTGGCCTATGTCACTGTGGGAGAAGATATCAAAGCCTTTAAGATGTATGTGAATGAACGTGAGGTGGATACTTCTTCAATTGTTTCAGGCAGCATGTATAAGCTTGATTACTCCGAGGTCTCTCTTGACGGGATCAATACGATACAGGTATCGGGTGTTGAGCCTTTCGATGCAAAGAGCAGGGTTAAGGTCAATGTGCCTTATCCTGTTGTACTTGACGGTTCCTTGGAGGAAGCGGGAATAAATGAGGATGCGATATCTCTTATAGAGGATATCATCGAATCGGATATAGAATACGGCTTTACAAGTGCACAGTTAGCTGTGATAAGAAACGGCAGATTTGTTTACAGTGACTCCTGGGGCAGGATCAATTCCTATAATCAGGACGGTACAAGGGATGAGGAAAGTCCTCTTGTCACTGATGACACTTTATATGATCTTGCTTCCGTTACAAAGATGTTTGCTACCAATTATGCGATACAAAAGCTTGTAACAGACGGAGAGCTTGAACTTGACAGCCCCATCACTGATTACTTTGGGGAAGAGTTTGTAAACGATACTCTTGATATTAAGCTTGCCGGTGCAAAAAAAGTCAGCATAGATACTCAGAAGAAATGGAAGGCCAGCCTTACAGTAAGAGACATACTTAAGCATCAGGGAGGTTTTCCGGCATCCCCCAGATACTGCAAGCCTACAGATGCACTGTATGCCGGAAATGACGGCAGCGATGAGACAAGGCAGGCAACAAAAGAAGCTATATGCAGGACACCTCTTATATATGAACCCGGGACGCAGACTCTTTATTCTGATGTCGACTTTATGATCCTGGGGTTCATAGTTGAAAATATAACGGGAATGCGTCTTGATGAATATGTCAAAGAGACTTTCTATGAACCTATGGGGCTTGATCATATCACATACAGGCCTCTTGATAACGGTTTTGGTACAGATGACTGTGCTGCAACCGAGCTTAACGGCAATACGCGTGACGGAAAGCTTTATTTTGACGGTATAAGGACTGCTCCCATAAGGGGGGAAGTGCATGATGAGCTTGCATACTATTGCATGGGAGGAGTTTCCGGACATGCAGGACTGTTTTCAAACGCATCGGATCTTTCAAGATTGGCATCAGTTATGTTAACCGGTGGCTATGATAACAACAGATTCTTCTCGATAGATGTGATGGATACGTTCACATCTCCCAAAAACGAGAATGAGGCCAACTGGGGCCTTGGCTGGTGGCGCAAGGGCGATGATATAAGGACCGGATATTTCAGTACCTATTCCGTATCTTCGGCATTCGGACATCAGGGATGGACAGGTACGCTGGTTGTGATAGATCCTGAGCGTGATCTTGTCATCGCATATCTTACAAACAAGATAAACTCTCCGGTCACGGATAAGGAAAAGAATACCGCACTCTTTGACGGCGGAGGATATACCGCATCAACACTCGGATTTGTGACTCAGATCATATCCATAGGCATGGATTCCGATGCCGACATTGAAGATCAGCTCATGAGCCTTTTGGAGGAGATGACATATGACAGTTTCAGGATAGTTGATGCCGATCATGTCAATGATCCGGATTATCCGAGGGTTAAAAATGTACTTAGCAAGCTTGCGGTATATAAGAGAAGAGCTCTTGAATCCGGAAATGAGGAATATATAAAAAAGGCTGATGAACTTGCAGCTAAATGGGAAGAGTACAAGTTAAACGCAAATGAAACTCCCGTAACGGATACGGATGAAGTCATACTCGGAGATGAGCAGTTTGATGAATACATTCCGCTTCTTGAGGGTAAGAGAGTAGCCTTATTTTCAAATCAGACAGGTATAGTGGGTGATGACCTTGAAAAAAACAAACATGTGGTGGATGCGCTGATCGAAAGAAATGTTAATGTCGCTGCGATCTTTGCTCCTGAGCACGGTTTCAGGGGAGATGCCGATGCCGGTGAGAGTGTCGGTGATTCCGTAGATAGTAAAACAGGAGTGCCGATACTGTCGCTTTATGCGAATAATTCGCGCTTCCCTTCAGATGAGAGCATGGACAGGTTCGATACGCTCATCATAGACATACAGGATGTGGGATTAAGATATTACACATATTACATCACGATGTGCGATCTGATGGATGCATGTGCAAAAAAGGAAAAGAATGTCATAATCCTGGACAGACCAAATCCCAACGGTTTTTATGTGGACGGTCCCGTATTAAAGGATGAGTTCAGATCAGGGGTCGGGAGACTGCCGATACCTGTTGTGCACGGAATGACTCTCGGAGAGCTGGCACGCATGATAAACGGACAGGGATGGCTTTCGGAAGGAAAGGATTCCTGTGATCTTACCGTAATACCCTGCAAAAATTACACTCATGATACAAAGAGCGAGGTCGTGATAGATCCGTCCCCCAATCTTAAGAGCATGAGAGCGATATATCTTTATGCCTCAACATGTTTCTTTGAGAACAGCGCGGTTTCTGTGGGAAGGGGCACAGATCAGCCCTTTGAGATATTCGGAAGTCCGTATTTAAACGGTGTTGAATCCTATAATTATTCGTTTGTGCCGATAAGCATGAGCGGCGCCAAGAATCCGATGTTTGAAGGACAGACCTGTTACGGAAGAGATCTTAGAAATATACCGATCGAGAACATAATAAATGACGTCATCAATCCGGAATATCTTATAGATGCATACAATGATATGAAGATCGTTTCCCCCGATGTTGACTTTTTCGGGAAAGCGGATTCAAAGGGATACTACTGGGTGGATTATCTTTTCGGTACGGATGAGATAAGAAAGATGATAATTTCGGGAAAGAGCGCATCAGAGATAAAAAACTCATGGCAGTCTGATGTGGAGAGCTTTAAGGAGCTCAGAAAGCCATATCTTCTTTATGACTGATCGGATTTAAAAGAGGAAGTTTATGAAAAAGAATCTTAAAAAGATGGCAGGCTATTACAGGCCGTATTTGGGGATATTCATGCTGGATATGTTCTTTGCGTTTCTGGCATCCCTCATAAGCCTTGTCGTACCGCTTGTCGTAAGGTATATAACACAGAATATCCTAAACATGGACAGTGAGGCGGCTGTAAGAAAGATAACTGTCATCGGATGCATTCTGATCATATTGGTTTTGATACAGTTCGCGTCGAATTTCTTCATCTCCAATATCGGACATGTGATGGGAGCAAAGATGGAATACAACATGAGAGCAGAGATATTTGATCATTATCAGAAACTCTCGTTCTCATTCTTTGATGACCAGAAGGTCGGCCAGCTGATGAGCAGGATAACGAGTGACCTGTTTGATATCACCGAACTGCTTCATCACGGACCAGAAAACCTTGCTATATCATTTATAAAGATAATAGGCGCATTCATCATTCTGTTAAACATAAGCGGATATCTTACAATGGCGGCATTTATTCTGCTCCCGTTTATGTTCATATATGCTTTTATCATGAACAGCAGGATGAAGAGAGCGTTCAGGGAAAACAGGGTTCAGATAGCCGAGATAAATACACAGATAGAGGACAATCTCTCGGGTATAAGAGTAGTCAAATCCTTTACGAATGAAGATATTGAGAATGAGAAGTTCAAGGTCGGAAACGACGGTTTTTTAAAAGCAAAGAAACAGAGCTATCTCTATATGGGATTCTATCATTCCGGCATGACTGCATTTACCATGCTTATCAATGTAGTAGTAATCATGATAGGCGGAATCCTGATGACAAAGGGAAAGGTCATGGTTGCCGATTTTGTGACATTTCTTCTGTATATAAATGTCTTTACGGATCCCATAAGGACACTTATAGATTTCGCGGAGCAGTTTCAAAACGGTTATTCCGGATTCGAGAGATTTATGGAGATACTCTCGATCGAACCTGATATCAAGGACAGTCCTGATGCAATAGAGCTTAAGGATGTTAAGGGAGATATCCTGTTTGATGATGTATCGTTTAAATATAACGATACCGCTCACAGGGTATTAAGGCATATCGATCTGCATGTTGAGGCGGGGCAGTATGTCGCACTTGTCGGTTCTTCGGGAGGAGGAAAGACTACACTTTGCAGCCTGATACCTAGATTCTATGATGTCACAAAGGGCAGCATACGTATTGACGGCAAGGATATAAGGGATGTGACATTAAAGAGTTTAAGACAGAATATAGGCATAGTACAGCAGGATGTATATCTGTTTGCGGGAAACGTATTTGACAACATAAGATACGGAAAGCCGACGGCGACAAGAGAGGAAGTAATAGAAGCGGCAAAGCTTGCCAATGCTCATGATTTTATTATGGAGCTTCCAAACGGCTACGAGACCGATATTGGTCAGAGAGGTATAAAGCTTTCCGGAGGGCAGAAGCAGAGACTCTCAATCGCAAGAGTCTTTCTTAAGAATCCGCCGATCCTTATCTTTGATGAGGCGACCAGCGCTCTTGACAATGAGAGTGAGAATATCGTAAAGGAATCGCTCGAGCGTCTTGCACATAACAGGACAACATTTGTTATAGCTCACAGACTCTCAACTATCAAAAATGCTCAGAGGATACTCGTACTTACTGAAAACGGTATCGAAGAGACGGGAACCCATGATGAGCTTATGGCAAAAAACGGCATCTATGCCCAGCTTTACAAATGGACAAAATAAACGCAATAAGGATATGATAAAAATATGAAGATTCTGGTTTTGGGCGGAACAAGGTTTTTCGGTATACATATGGTCAATGCTCTTATTGAGAGCGGACATGATGTAACTATCGCAACAAGAGGAATATCTAAGGATCCTTTCGGTGATAAGGTTAAGAGACTTACACTTGACAGAAAAGATGAAGGCAGCATGAAGCAGACGCTTAAAGATACGCATTTTGATGTTGTGATAGATAAGATCGCATATTGTTCTAATGATATTAAGTATGCGCTTGATGCAATAGACTGCGATAAGTATATCCATATGTCGAGTACGGCCGTATACGATCCAAAGACGATAAACACAAAGGAAGATGATTTCGACGGATATTCAAAACCTGTCGTATGGTGTAACAGAGAAGACTTTTCGTATGATGAGATAAAGCGCCAGGCTGAATATGCACTGCATCAGAAATACGCTGACAGAAACTGGATAGCGGTAAGATATCCTGTTGTTCTGGGTGAGGATGATTATACGGGCAGGCTCCGATTCTATGTAGAGCATGTCTTAAAAAAGATCCCTATGAACATAGACAACCTGGATTGTCAGATGAGTTATATAAAGTCCGATGAAGCGGGAAGGTTCATGGCATTTTTAGTTGATAAGGATCTGTCGGGTGCGATAAACGGTTCCGGCAAAGGTACGATCTCATTAAGAGAGATCATTGAATATGTTGAAAAAAAGAGCGGATCAAAAGCCGTGATCGATCCTGATGGTGAAGAAGCACCCTATAACGGTGATAGACAGTTCAGTATCAATACCGACAGAGCAGAAGCGCTTGGCTTTGAGTTTTCCGATATACATGACTGGATATGCGATCTTTTGGATCAATACATTGCGCAGATATAGATATTTCTCTATCAAATCAAACACGGATATGATATAATATTAGACGCTGACTATAAAGTCGGCGTCTTTTAAATTCTTACTCTGTAGTAATGCGCAGACTACAGAGAGAAAATATTTATATAGGAGGACATAAAGATGTCATTAAACAAGAAGAGCGTTGACGATCTCAACGCAAAGGGCAGAAGAGTACTTGTAAGATGTGACTTTAACGTACCGCTTAAGAACGGCGAGATCACAGACGAGACAAGAATCGTAGCTGCACTTCCCACAATCAACAAACTTATCGGTGATGGCGCAAAGGTTATCCTTTGCTCACATCTTGGAAAGGTTAAGGAAGGTCCCAACGAGAAGGAAAGCCTTGCACCTGTTGCAAAGAGACTTTCTGAGAAGTTAGGCAAGGAAGTTAAATTCGTAGCTGATTACAATGTAACAGGCGAAGCTGCTACAGCAGCTGTTGCAGCTATGAATGACGGTGATGTTGTTCTTCTTCAGAATACACGTTTCCGTGGCGAAGAAGAGACAAAGCCCAACAAGGCCGGCGAGGCATTTGCAAAAGAGCTTGCAGATCTTGCAGACGACTATGTATGCGATGCATTCGGTTCAGCTCACAGAGCACATGCTTCAGTTGCAGTTGTTACAAAGTATATCACCGAAAAGGGTGGTACAAACGCAGTAGGATACCTCATGCAGAAAGAGATCGATTTCCTCGGCAATGCAGTAGAGAATCCTGTAAGACCTTTCGTAGCTATCCTTGGCGGTGCTAAGGTTGCTGACAAGTTAAACGTTATCGACAACCTTCTTGAGAAGGCAGATACACTTATCATCGGCGGCGGAATGGCATTCACATTCTTAAAGGCTCAGGGTTATGAGATCGGTAAGTCACTCTGTGATGATGAGAAGCTTGATTACTGTAAGGAAATGATGGCTAAGGCTGAAAAGCTCGGCAAGAAGCTTCTTCTTCCTATCGATACAGGCGTAGCAGCAGGCTTCCCGGATCCTATCGACGGACCTGTTGATGTTAAGTATGTTCCTTCAAACGAGATCCCTGCAGACATGGAAGGCCTTGATATAGGTCCCAAGACTCAGGAGCTTTTCGCAAATGCTGCCAAAGAAGCTAAGACCGTTGTTTGGAACGGACCTATGGGTGTATTCGAGAATCCCACTCTTGCTAAGGGAACAATCGCTGTAGCTAAGGCTCTTGCTGAGACAGAAGCAACAACCATCATCGGTGGCGGTGATTCTGCAGCAGCTTGTAACCAGCTTGGATTCGCAGATAAGATGAGCCACATCTCAACAGGTGGCGGAGCTTCTCTTGAGTTCCTCGAGGGTAAAGAGCTTCCCGGCGTTTATGCAGCTGATGACAAATAAGTCATTGTTGATTGCATAGGCAGATTAAAGAATTAAAAACGTAACAAGGAGAAATAAAATGGCTAGAAGAAGAATCATTGCCGGAAACTGGAAGATGAACAAGACTCCCAGCGAGGCAGTAGAGTTGTGTGCAACTCTTAAGGATCTTGTAGTAAACGATGCTGTAGACGTAGTATACTGCGTACCGGCTATCGATATCGTACCCGTAGCAGAGGCTGTAAAGGGTACAAACGTACATGTAGGTGCAGAGAACTTCTATATCGAAGACAAGGGTGCATTTACAGGTGAGATCTCAGCTCCCATGTTAAAGGATGCAGGTGTTGAGTATATCATCATCGGTCACTCAGAGAGAAGAGATATCTTCGGTGAGAATGACGTACTTATCAATGCTAAGGTTAAGAAGGCATTCGCTTCAGGTTTAAAGCCCATCCTTTGCTGTGGTGAGTCACTTGCACTTCGTAAGGCTGATACCTACAAGGAGTGGATCACAAGACAGATCACATGGGATCTTGACGGTGTAACAGCTGATCAGGTTAAAGAGCTTGTTATAGCTTACGAGCCTATCTGGGCTATCGGTACAGGCGAGACAGCTACAGCAGATCAGGCACAGGAAGTATGTAAGCTTATCCGTGACCTTATCGCTAAGCTTTACGACGATGCTACAGCTGAGGCTGTAAGGATCCAGTACGGCGGTTCAATGAACGCAGGCAATGCTGCAGAGCTTTTAAGCAAGCCCGACATCGACGGCGGTCTTATCGGCGGAGCTTCACTTAAGCCCGACTTTGGTCAGATCGTTAACGCATAGTTTATTTTGGGGGTTCCTTTGCGGAGCCCCCTTTTATTTATTTATGACATTTTACGTATATATATATTTGAAATTTTTTTGAAATTTGATAAATTGTATATTTACTTATCAATGATAAATAAATAGAATTAGAGAGTAAGTTTTATATTAATCATAAGGGAGATTTTATCATGGGCGGCTTTTTTGCTGTAGCCTCAAAAGAGGATTGTGTATTTGATCTGTTTTTCGGAACCGACTATCATTCGCATCTTGGTACAAGACGCGGTGGTATGGCTGTATATGGCAAGAAGGGATTTGACCGCGCCATTCACAATATAGAGAATTCGCCTTTCAGGACGAAGTTTGAAAAAGACGTCAACGAGATGGAGGGATATATGGGTATCGGATGTATATCAGATTATGAGCCCCAGCCTCTTATCGTACGTTCACACCATGGCACGTTTGCCATTACGACGGTCGGCAAGATCAACAATACCGACAAGATCGTTGAAGAGATATTCAAAGCCGGCAATACTCACTTTTTGGAGATGAGCGGCGGTGATATAAATGCCACCGAGCTTTGTGCCGCTATAATAAACCAGCGTGACAATATCGTTGAAGGCATCAAGTATGCGCAGGAGCTGATAGACGGTTCCATGTCCATCATGATACTCACGCCAAAGGGAATCTATGTTTCGAGAGACAGACTCGGAAGAACACCGATCGCAATCGGTCATAAGGACGGTGCATACTGTGCGGCATTTGAGAGCTTTGCATATCTGAATCTTGGCTATTCGGATTACAAGGAACTCGGCCCCGGTGAGATATGCGTTGTTACACCGGAATCTGTTGTTACTCTTGTAAATCCCGGAAAGGACATGAAGATATGTGCCTTTTTGTGGGTATATTACGGATATCCTTCAAGTTCGTATGAAGGTATCAGCGTTGAGAGGATGAGATATAACTGCGGTTCACTTCTTGCCAAGCGCGATGATGTGGATGCGCATATAGTTGCGGGCGTTCCGGATTCGGGAACCGCTCATGCCATCGGATATGCAAATGAGAGCGGCATACCTTTCTCAAGACCTTTCATAAAGTATACGCCCACCTGGCCGAGAAGCTTTATGCCTACTATGCAGAGCAAGAGAAATTTGATCGCAAAGATGAAGCTCATTCCTGTACATGATCTTATAAAGGATAAGAGCATGGTACTCATTGATGACAGTATAGTAAGAGGAACACAGTTAAGAGAGACCACCGAGTTTTTGTATCAGAGCGGTGCCAAAGCGGTTCATATAAGACCTGCCTGTCCTCCGCTTCTGTTTGGATGTAAGTTCCTTAATTTCTCAAGATCTAATTCGGATATGGATCTTATAGGCAGAAGAGTGATAGCCGCAAAAGAAGGGGATGAGGTGAGCAATGATGTTTTGCTTGATTATGCGGATCCCAACTCAGACCGTTACAGCTTGATGCTCGAAGAGATAAGAAAACAGCTTAACTTTACTTCACTCAGATATCACAGACTAGACGATCTTTTAGAGTCTATAGGTCTTGATACCGATAAGGTATGCACATTCTGCTGGAGTGGTAAAGAATAATTATATTACGGAGAAATGATATGCAAAAGAATCTGGCTGGACTTAAGTGTCAGGTCGAGGAATTAACTGAATTACTGAGAGGTGCACTGTTCCCCGAAGTCTTTGATCCAAACTGTATCGGAAAGGGACACGAGAACGTGGACCGCGAGATGGCAGAGGTGCTTCTTATAAAGCTTATGACTCCGATACTCGATGATGAGGATAAGAGCAAAGAAAAAGCTGCGATGATGATCAAAGCACTTCCCGAGATAAAGGATATCCTTAAAACGGATGTAAGGGCAGCATATGAGGGAGATCCCGCTGCTCAGTCTGAAGAGGAAGTAATGCTTGCATATCCCGGCTTTGAAGCCGTGAGTGCTTTCAGACTGGCACATAAACTGTATGAACTCAAGATACCGATCATTCCCAGAATGATGACTGAGTATGCACATACCAGGACCGGTATCGATATACACCCGGGTGCCACGGTAGGAAGATATTTCTTCATAGACCACGGTACCGGTGGGGTAATCGGTGAGACCACGACAATAGGAGAGCATGTCAAGCTCTATCAGGGAGTTACACTCGGTGCAAAGAGCTTTGATGTAAATCCCGACGGATCGCTGGTCAAAGGTATAAAGAGACATCCGGATATAGGAAACAACGTGGTCATTTACGCCGGAGCAACGATACTTGGCGGAGATACCGTTATAGGAGATAACTGTGTCATCGGCGGTAGCGTATGGCTTACCCACAGTGTTGAATCCGGACGAAAGGTTTTATGCGCACAGCCGAGAAACGATATATTTTCAATAGATGATTAATATTATGTCAACCATTGCTGTATAAGTGATTGGTTGACATAATTTACAATAAGGCGTTTTAAATGATAACCTTACTTGCAAAGATCTTTATTAAAAATGACAACTACAAAGATATGAATGTCAGGGAGAAGTACGGCAAACTGTGCGGCATTGTCGGCATCTTCCTTAATGTCATGCTCTGCTTTATCAAGTTCTTTGCAGGAATCATGACGGGAGCGATAGCGATAACAGCCGATGCTTTCAACAACCTGTCAGATGCGGCAAGCTCGCTTGTCACACTGATAGGGTTCAAGCTTGCCAGAAACAAAGCTGACAGCGAGCATCCGTTCGGCCACGGAAGGATAGAATACATATCGGGACTTGTTGTCTCGTTTCTTATACTGTTAATGGCTTATGAGCTCATAAAGAATTCGGTAATCAGGATAATACATCCCGTTTTGCCTGAGGCAGACACTGTTACATTTATCATTCTTTTGTTCTCAATACTTGTTAAGCTGTATATGGCTTATTACAACTCATCCATGTCAAAGAAGCTTTCAAGTGTTGCGCTTAAAGCGACTGCCAAGGACAGTCTGTCCGATGTGGGTGCAACATCGGTTGTTCTGATATCGGTTATCGGAGCCTATATGTGGAAATTACCGCTTGACGGCTTTGGAGGACTGATAGTTGGGATAATGATCCTGTTTGCGGGAATAAGCGCATTTAAGGATACGGTAGATCCGCTCCTTGGAAAAGCTCCCGATGAGGAACTCATAAAAGAGATAGAAAACATAGTAATGAGTGATGAGCGCATACTCGGAATGCATGATCTTATCGTGCATGATTACGGCCCCGGAAACATGATGGTAAGCCTTCATGTTGAAGTGCCTTATAAAGAAGATATTTTAAAGCTTCATGAGCTGATAGACAGAATAGAGTATGATCTGAGAGGGGTTATAGACTGTGAGCCCATCATACATATGGACCCTGTTGTTGACGATGATGATGAGGTCAATAAGGCCAGAGAGTGTGTGGAAAAAGTCATAGCTTCTTTAGGAGATGATGTTACATATCATGATTTTCATGTCATAAAAAACGATAAGAACCTTAATCTTATCTTTGATGTTGTCATTCCTCACGGGTATGGAACGGATGACGATGAACTCAAGGATGAGATCTCCGATAAGTTAAGGAAAATGGATGACAGATATCTTTGCATCATTCAGATAGACAAGAAATGATCATTTCAGTATCAGACTGTCCCCATTATCCTTAAGCCACTTTCTGTGTTCACGGTAGTCGGGATCTATCGAGGCAACCTTTGCCCAGAATTCACGTGAATGGTTCATATATGTCAGATGGCACAGTTCGTGTATCACCACATAATCCAGAACTCTGGGAGGCGCGAGCATAAGTCTCCATGAGAAACTCAAGGTTCCGTTTGAGGAACAGCTTCCCCAGCGCGTCTTCTGATCACCTATCCTTATTGATGAGTAATGGCCACCGGTCAGTTCTATATAATATTCCACACGTTCATATATATACTGTTTTGCGGCCGATCTGTATTTCTTTTCAAGATATCTGGTACGGGGATCATCCTGTTCGGCATCTCTCAAAGACTGTGTATCAGGCCTGTCTTTCTGTTTCAGATACATCTTGTATATCCAGTCAGAACGTTCTTCTATAACAGGCATTATCTGTTTTAGAGATGCTCTCATCGGTATACGGATTATGACTTCACCGCCGGCCTTTACCTGAAAGCCGATCGATCTTCGTTTGGCTCTTATCAAAGTGAAAGGTATTTCTATTACTTTTCCGTTGTCATTGACACTTATCGTGTTTTTCAA
>JAEEGK010017317.1_pt1 | contig 15728 bp, 15 predicted proteins | sample 8958771 | NCBI WGS metagenome assembly JAEEGK01 (sample SAMN16246547, study PRJNA631951) | gut metagenome | biome: gut microbiome; feature: rumen; material: SC-attached | host: Bos | place: Iran: Karaj | collected 2018-10
ATTGAATTTATATGCGAAAAGCGGCGCTGTGGCGCCGCTTTATGCATGGTCGGTAAGTTAAGTACCTGTTCTATGGAGACTGCTAAATTTTCGGCCCTTTGGGGAAAGGCATGGGGTCATGTACGATTGGCCGGGGAATTTCGACTTGCGGAAATTCGGGTTTGTGCTTTTCCCAATCGCCAATGCCTTTATCGTGTGGTGCCTTTTCTTTGTTTATCAAGTTCTCTTTGACAATGCCCTTGTTTTCGTTTTGATTTTTGATGTTCATTTTTTGCTGAACGATTTCCTGCTGAACGTCCTTGATTTCAGCTTGGGCGTTTGCTCTGATGTCCGAGAGAATTTGTTGCCTTGCACGTTTGCGTTCTTCGCGTAAACGTTGCCAGTTTTCTTTTTCTTTCAGTCCAAGGTCTGGTGCACCCTGCGTGATTTCTGTCTTTTCAGCGGGTATTGCGATATCAGATTCCGGTTGTGCGCACGGAACCGTCACGAATGCTGAGCAGGTCAGTAATGCGGTGAGTGTACTTGTGTTTTTCATAGCGTTAACCTTGAAAAGACTCGAAAAAGAAGGGCGACGTTTTTGCCGCCGCCCTGAGAATAAGCTTTAGACTTATTCAGCCTTTACAACGGCCTTTTCTTCTTTGACGGCTTCTTTTTCAGCCTTTTGAGCTTCGCGTTCTGCGCGCTTGGCGTCCATTTCTGCCTTCTTAGCTTCCATCTCAGCCTTGTGAGCTTCGCGTTCGGCTTTCAAGGCCTCTTCGCGTTCTGCACGCTGTGCATCAAGTTCAGCTTTCTTTGCTTCCATCTCGGCCTTCTTGGCTTCGATTTCTGCTTTGTGGGCTTCGCGTTCGGCCTTCAATGCTTCTTCGCGTTCGGCACGCTTGGCATCGAGTTCAGCCTTTTTGGCTTCCATTTCAGCTTTCTTTGCTTCGATTTCGGCCTTCTTGGCTTCCATTTCTGCCTTGCGGGCTTCGCGTTCAGCCTTCATGGCTTCTTCACGTTCTGCACGCTTGGCGTCGAGTTCAGCCTTCTTGGCTTCCATTTCGGCCTTCTTTGCTTCGCGTTCGGCCTTGCGAGCTTCTTCGCGTTCTGCGCGCTTTGCTTCTTCTTCGGCACGCTTGGCTTCCATTTCAGCCTTCTTTGCTTCGCGTTCAGCCTTCAATGCTTCTTCGCGTTCTGCGCGCTTTGCTTCTTCTTCAGCTTTCTTTGCTTCGTGTTCGGCCTTTTTGGCTTCCATTTCTGCCTTGCGGGCTTCGCGTTCAGCCTTAAGTTCTTCTTCGGTCTTCGGGGTCGGCGGGAAAATGTCGGCGACTGGCGGTTTCGGCGGTTCTACCTTGAGTTCGTCCTTGTCGAGCTTGATTTTGTCCAAGAGTCCCTTGCGGGCTTCTTTGCGTTCGTCGCGCATTTTCTTGAACTCGTTCTTGTCAGCTTTGTCTTTTGCGACTTCGGTCTTCACTTCAGTAGAGATTTCCTTGGCGACGTCTGCCTTTACGTCGGTGGAAATATCGCTCTTGGCCGATGCGGTGGCAAAAAAGGCGAGAGTGGAGAGGGTTAAGATGGTAACGAATTTGGATTTCATAGTATTCCTTGTGATTTAGGTTTAAATTCTTGTTTTCGCCTTGTTTGAAGCAAGAACTGTGCCAATTTTTTAAAAGTGCCGAATTTTAGCGAATTTCACGTGTTTTTCCTGAAATCTTTGAAAGGAGGCTCTTAAATCCCATAAAAAAACGAGAGCTTTTGCCTCGCTGGGGAGAATAGTCCCGATTTTTCATTGATATGGAGTTACTTATTTTTGAGTTAATAGTTTTGAGTTACTAGTTACTAGAAAGATTTTAAGATGAAATTTTCCGAATGCAAAAAACTAGTAACTAGTATCTAGTAACTTGTCACTTGCTTTCGTCGCGAGACTTTTGTATCTTACCCCTATAACTTATTATATCGTTCCTTTGATCCTTTACATATTATCCCGGGCAGGGGCCGCTGAAACGTGAAAAAAGGCGGGCATGCGCTTTTTAGGGAGGCGTTATGCTTCTTAGGGTCTTGGGAATTTCCCTTTTAACATTGTTGTTGTCAGTTGTGGAGGCGCGCTCGGTGAAGGCTGCGCTGGGAACAGCGGATAAATTGTCGGGTACGGTGACGCTTGATTTTGTCGATGTAGCGATTGCAGAGGTGGCGCGGACGCTTTCGCTTGCCTATGGCACGCCGATTTTGGCGGATAACGTGGGCGATGTGAAGGTGACTTTCCATCTGGAGGGGGTGAGCCTTTTCGAGGGACTTTCCGCATTGTGTGCGGCGAACGGCCTTGCCGTGGTCGAGGAGGGGCGTGTATTCCATATTCGCCGAGCGCATGTGCAGGGGGATGCTTATATCGCTCTCTTGGATTCGGGGGTTATCGTTTCGGTCAAGAACATGAACGTGCGGGATTTTGTGAAGGAGTTCAGCCTGAATACAGGTACGAATGCGCTTGTGGATCATGATGTCGATGGAACTGTTTCTGGAAATTTGAGATATATGGTTCCAGAAATTGCATTTCGCGTATTGATGGAGTCGAACGGGTTTAAGGTACGTGGGGAACACGGTTGTTTACGGGTGTCGCGGCCGAAGGTGTCTGGGGATGGTTCGGGAGTTTCTGGCAAAGCGTCGGTGGATGACGCTGAAATTTCGGTGGAGCGTGCGGGCGACCTTTATTCGGTGGATTTGCAGTCGGTTCCGCTAAAGGCTGCGCTCAAGGCGATTGCGGACGAGGCTGGTCTCAACTTAGCGGTGTATGGCAACATGGACGAAACGGTTCAAATGACATTCAAGGATGTTACGTTGCCGGAACTTTTAGCATCGCTTTTTCGGGGGAGCGCGTTCACGTTCCGTTTGGATTCGATGTCGCTGCTGGTTTCAGAAGATGGGGCAACGAAGGCGCTTGCAGATTTGCGAGTTTATCCGTTAAAGCATGTTTCTCCAGAAAAAGCATCGGCACAGCTTACGAAGTTCATGAAAAGTACGGAACTAAATGTCTCGGAATATCGGGAGCAGAATGCACTTGTGCTCGGGGGCTCGCCGCATGCACTTGGGCGTGCTACAGAACTACTGAAGATGATTGACGTGCCGCAAATGCAGGTGACGCTTGCTTGCATGATTGTGGAATTCCGTAAGGGGCGCGGCTTTGCGATTGGTGTGCGGAGCGGGGCTGCGCGGAACGTGGGGGAGCGCGATATCCAGGCGCGGGGATTCTTTGATTTTTTAGGGAAGGATATTTCGAAATCGGGTGCGTTCGGGAAGATTGGAATTTTGCCGGACCGCTTTGAGTTGGAACTTTCGTCGATGGAAGAGAACAACGAGGCGCGGGTACTTGCGCGACCGCGAGTGACTACTCTCAACGGCAATAAGGCAGAGCTCAACGTGACGAATACGGTCTATTACCTTATTAGTCAGGTTTCGTCGGACGGTTACCCGATTACGGATTACCGCTCGTTCAACGATGGCATTTCGCTCGAACTCACGCCGACAATGACGCAGGACGGATTGATTACGCTTGCGGTTGCGCCTGAAATCAAGACGGCAGGCAGGAGCTCGGGGGATGGACCGCGGGATATCAGTTCCCGCAATATGAATACGACTGTTGTGTTGCGGGATGGCGAGACGCTTTGTTTGGGCGGGCTCATCCGCAAGAATAAAACGGAGGTACGGTCGGCGGTGCCGTTTTTCGGGAGCATCCCTTTGCTTGGGCGTTTGTTCAGCTACACGTCCGAAGAAGAAGAGGAGAGCGAACTTGCAATATTCATCACGCCGAGTGTGGATGTTAGACGGGAGAACGGCTCTGCGAGCCTACAGTCGAAAGAGGCGAATGCTGCGGGGCTGCTTGCAGATCCATAGCTGAGAGGTGATAGGAATTAAGAATATAACCAATGACTAATAACCAATAACTAATAACCAATGACCAATGACCAACAACATATTTTTATGGAATAAGCGAATTGCGCCTGTCTCGGCGCGTATGATGACGTGGGAGGTGACGACTGCATTTGACGGAATGCTCACGGAAACGGAATTGCAGAAACGCTTTGACGAGGACTTTCAAGGTGTGCAATCCGCTTGTGATGTCAATATGGGATGTTCGGAAAATCGGGTACTCTTTTGGCCGCTTGTTTCGTTCAATGCATCGGATGGTCGTCGCCATCGTTATCTTGTTGCCATCGCAAATGAACCGTTGTTACCTTATCGCAAAAAATTCGATCGTTGCTTGCCAATACAAGTTACGCTTTATGGGATTGCGGATAAAATACTGCGCGAAGAACAAGTAGATTTTGTGGGCGTTGGATATATGGAAAATAGAGCTGAGATTGTTTCTCGAAATGACGGGAATTTGTTGTTCGTTACCCTTTGGAATAAAACTTTGTACATACTCGTTTTCATGAAGGGTCGTTTGTGTCATTGGTCGGAGGAATGTGGATATGGGAAATCCTTTGACGAACTGTGTCGGGATCGTATTGTGCATTTTAAAGAATTCCTGCAATCGGACGAATTGTTCGAAAATGCGGGAGTTTTTGACGAAGTTCTTGCGAATTGCGACCGGATGGAAAATCAGGAAGAACTATTTCGTTTGGGCGCCCGTGATCCGTTTTGGCGCCACTTGGACTTGGACGTGTGCGAATCGATGAAAAAATGTGAAAAACATCGTTTGACGCTTGTCGTTGTTGTTGCGACTTTCTTGATGCTTGTCTTTTGGTTGGTATTTCCGCTTTTGGAAATCGGCGAAACTCCAAAGCTCGGATTAATGAACGATGTTGCTTCGGTTGAACTGGATTTGCCTCCGTCGGAAATTGTCGATTTGCTGGCGTGGGCGAAGGGTCATCGTGATTTGATTCCTGCGGGTTGGGGAGGAATGCGTGACGGCTCCAAGGACGGTCGAAAATCCTGTAGCTTGCCTGATTTTAAGTTGCTCGGAATAGTTGGGGACCGTGCTGTTCTCGTTGAAACATCGGTTAGCGAAAAGAAAATATTGACGATGGACGATTCGCTTGATTCTTATCGCATAAAAGCGATTGGTCGAAATAATGTGGTGTTGCGTTGTGGAGGTAAGGAGGTGCGGTATGAAGTCGGTGCGAGGTAACGTTCTCCCGCTTGTGCTCGGGCTTCTTTTGGTGCAGTCTATTCTTGTAACGTCGATGCTCCGTTTGCCAGGACCGCTCCGTCAGACGGTTGCGCTTGTCGCAAAAGAAACGCAAGAGATGTATTTGGCGGAATCTGCGGTTTTATCAAAACTGAATGGATTCCCAGATGGCTATTTTACGGATGTTCCGCCTGTTGAAAGCCGCGTTTTGGGACCGTGGATGTTATGGCAAACGGTGTGGCGCACGGAAGGTCCTGTCAACAAGTTCCAGTTCCGTTTGGGGAACGCTTATTCGCAATTTCCGACATCGGAATGGATGCGTTGCGCCGTTTTGCTGGAGCATAATTTGCACGAAAATATAATGCATGCGAAAAACTTGAAAAATCTTTCGGGAAACCGCCGTTTTTTTCGGCTGGATTCATCGGGCGTGCAGGGGGCTTTTGCTTTTAACGTGAGTGGAGGCGATTTGACGCTTGATCTTGGCGGGAATGAGTTTCTGGGCGGTATTCCCAAGCCGTTTTTGGCTCATTCGTTTATGGCAAATGTTGAGGGCGATGTCAAGATTCGCGGGACTGCCCATTTTGATACTCTTCGAATTTATGCGACGGGAACGGTCTTGTTGCAGGGAAGTGTGTCTGCCGACTATGCCGAAATCTTCGGGCTTGCAGGGGTTGCAGTGACCGGTAAGGTTTCGTTTGCGGGGATGCTACTTTCAAAGCAAAGTATTGAAATTTCGGACCGTGCGAAACTGAATTTCCCTAGCATCGCTGTTGCGGTCGGTTATCGCGGAAACCGTTTTGCGTTGTATGGAAAATCGGTTTTTGAAGGCTTGGCAATTGCTCCTTCGGGAACTTTTGAACGAGATTCTTCGACAACAATGCTAGATTCGACAAAAGCGCTTTTGCCATTTTGTATGGATTCCCAGCCTGTCGTGTTTGCCCGGAGGCGCTTGTGAATCTTTCTCGTCATTCCGAGGGCTTTACTTTACCCGAAGTCTGCGTGGCGCTGGTGGTTCTTCTTGTTGGAACGGCATCATTGCTTGGTTGTTGGACCTTTTTCAATCGCGAAGTTGCCGATGAACGCTTCCGGTTGGAGCTGTTTTACGACGTGGAAAATGCGATGGAATCGTTGATTATGGAACGTCCTTTATGCGCGGACTCCCTTGTGATGTTGGATGCTGTAATCGCTCGCTTAACTTTTGTTCCCGGTAACAACCGTCTTATGTGGGCCGTTGCGGAGCGAGATGGCTTTAGATTTAAACGTTTGGTGCGATGCCGGTGAGGTGCAGATGAAAAGTCTATCACGGATAAATGGTTTTACTTTTTTAGAAATGCTTGTTGCGATGACTGTTGCCGCCATCCTTACTGCAGTCTCGTTGAACGTTTATTCGGTAATTCACCAAGGGACTCTAAAAACGGTGTACCACTATGGGCAGTTCGTCGGTGAAATGGTTGATGAACTTCGTTGCCGCACTCGTTTTGTGCGAGGACTGCCACCTTGCGACGGCGTTCCATGTGAAGGTTCTTTTTGTGAATCCCAGATGAATATCCGCCAACGGTTTTGAACTTTACTGATTAATAACTAATGACCAATAACCAACAACTAAACAAACAAAAAGCCCCGCAATGCGGGGCGTCTTGAATCTCGGAGGCTTAAGCGACCTGTGACCTGCGTCACTAGTTCGTTGCCTGTTCTTCCACGTTTTCGGAGCGCTTGATGGCCTTGTGGATTTCAATCAAGTTGCTGATGTAGTGCATAAAGGACAGCACGCTCACTGAAAGGAAACCGATAGCGTAAAGCGCGAGGAACGGGCCGATAATCCATTTGCTGGCGTTGATGTATTCGAGCAAACCGAAGATGCAATAGACACCGACGATGAGTTCGAGGAGTGCCATCCACGGGAACTTCTGTGCGTAATGGCTAATGGCCTTTTTCTTGGAGTCGCCGCTCTTCGGGGTGCGGACGAAGCTACCCTTGGTGCCAAGCACTGCGGCGAACACGGCACGGGAATTGCTCACCGCGATGCCTACGCCAAGCGCCATCAGAATAGGCAGCGAAAGCAGGCGGACCTTCCAACCGGTATAGCCGGAGCAACGTTGGGCGACAAAGTAAAGAACAGAAGGAGCGATTGCCGCAAGGAAGATAAAGATGAATCCGATGGTGTAGGCCCAAGCGGGGAGATGGGCGACCGGTTCAAAGAAAGCGAGGAGCGGCCAAGCGCAAAGTGCGGTAAACAACATGCAAGGGTGAATCGAGTAGTGTGTTGTGTGGAGGATGGCTCCGAGCTTCACGCGGAACGGAACCTTGGAACGCAACACCTTCGGCAAAATCTTGATGGCCGTTTGGATGGAACCCTTTGCCCAGCGGAACTGCTGTGCCTTGAACGCGTTGATGTCGTTGGGGAGTTCGGCTGGAACAATCACGTCGAACACGAACTTCATCTTCCAACCGGCAAGCTGGGACCGGTACGAAAGGTCCATGTCTTCGGTGAGCGTATCGCCTTCCCAACCGCCACCGCCATAGATGGCGTCCTTGCGCCAGATGCCTGCAGTGCCGTTGAAGTTCATGAACAACTTGCCCCAGCTACGTGCAGATTGTTCTACGACAAAGTGACCGTCGATACCGATAGACTGTGCCAGCGTAAGACCGGATTCAGTGCGGTTCAAGTGGCCCCAGCGACCTTGTACGAGCCCGACCTGCGGGTCCATGACGAGGTAAGGAACCGTCTTGAGGAGGAAGTCTTTCTCCGGAACGAAGTCCGCATCGAAGATGGCGAGGAATTCACCCTTGGCGACTGCCATGCCTTCCTTGAGGGCGCCCGCCTTGAAGTCCTTGCGGTTCGTGCGGTGGATGAGCTTGATATCGTAGCCACGGGCGGCAAGTTCTGCAACTTTCTTCTTGGTGACTTCGTAACATTCGTCGGTAGAATCGTCCAGAACCTGAATTTCGTGTTTGTCCTTGGGGTAGTCGATAGCGCAGACTGCTTCTAGAAGTCGTTCGACGCAGTTGGCTTCGTTAAATACCGGAAGCTGGGTCGTGACCTGCGGGAGGTCTGCCATGGAATGTTCACGGTAGAATTTCAGAATGGTTTTGCGGTCGGAAAGTCGAGTGTGGCGGCTGTTCTTGAGGAATAGGTAGATGCTGTAATAGCAGCTAAATCCGTAAATCACCAATCCCACGCCTGCAATCACATAGACGACGAACATTGTGTATAAGAGTATTGTACTCATTCTACTATATACCTTTTGCACTTACTGAAGTGTTTGGCGCCAAATATAGAAACGCAATGTGAACTTTGCTACATTTTAAAGGAAATTTAGTCCAATTTTCGCTCTGGAAAGCATATTTTTACATACTTATGAATAGACTTTTTTACAATGGCGTTTTATGCTGAAAAATACAGAAAAACGCAATAAAAATTTAACATCCCCAATCGCCCGCTGGATAGAAGTAAATCGGGAAACCGCAGGTTTTACAGATTCTTTACGTAAATTGCTCATGTACGCCTGCGTGGAATGGATCCGCCGTGGGACATCGGCGCTTCTCACTCCCGAGGAGGCTCTTTCAAAGATAGTCTGTTGTTCGCTCCCCGAGTTTCCGGTGGGGGAATGGGCCGAAAGTCCCGAAAAATACATGGACGAAATCGCCGATTTTTGCGAAAAGGCGAAAGTTTTGCCCTTGCCTGCTGCTCTTCAGGGGGAGATTCCTTCCGTTTTGGACCTTCGCGGGGTGAAATGCCCTCTCAATGCAGCCCGTTCGAGAATCGTCATGTCGGGTTATCCGGCTGGCCGGACGCTGAAAATCCTCCTCGATGATGGCTCTCCCATCGAAAATGTGCCCGGTTCGCTGGTTGCGGACGGCCATAAAGTACTATCCCGCGAAAAAAAAAGCAATTATTGGGAAATCTCTGTGGTCAAAATGGATTCAAGAGTATAGATTGTTTATGTGGAAAACAGAGTATTAGTTATAGGCGATGAATTGTTCGGTTCCAAGGGCGAAGCGGCGAACCGTTTTGTGGAAGCGGTGCTATGCAAGGAACCCAGCCGTCCTATACAGTTTTCCCTGAATGTGCCTGTGGCGGTATCGCTTTCGCAACTCAGGACACGCCTTTCTTCTGATGTTATCGGGAAAAATGCCGGCCGCATTATTGTAGGGCTCGGACTCCGTGAATTGAATAATGGCGGGGCCGACGGTGCTTCTGTCGCCAATCTATTGATGCTCCTGGTGAACGAACTCGTGAACAAGACTCAATCGCGCTTGTTTTTGCTCACGATTCCCTCGGATATGTTCCCGATTGCCGTAAATGAGGTCGAATATTTAAATATGGGAATTCGCGAAGTCTGTGCGGCGAACAAAAACCGCATTACGTTGCTTGATTTTGCGAAATTTGCCGAGGAATTCAAGGAAAAACAGATGGAACGCGGCAAGTTCGGGCGGAGCCTTTTCATGGAAAATGGCGAACCGACGTCGCTTTGCTGCATGTTTTTGGCCTTGTATTTGCAGGATAAACTCGTAAAAGATTTAAAGGAGATATAAATATGGGTCTTTTTGACAATCGTTTTGCTAGTAAAAACGCGGCCATGAGCCGTGCTTTCTCCATTGATTCTGAAAAGGATCGGAAAAAACGGGTTTCGCCTCGCGAACCGGCCGCCCCCAAGATGGGAATCTGCGACAAGTGCCACAAGGAAGCGCTGTTGCGCTCTTACCGCTCCAAGGAAATGTCTATGTCCGATGGTGCCGCAAGCTTTGGCACGGTGGTGAAACACCTCTGCGAAGATTGTGCTCCGCGCTCCAAGCGCTTCGAAGATACGAACGTCGCTCCGATGGACAAGAAACAGGTCAAGAACTTGATGAGATCTGCAAAGAAGGGGCTTTTATAGTGATTAGTGTTTAGTGGTTAGTGGTTAGGGATGTAATAGAAACGTTCCAATTACATATCCTGTTTACTAACCACTGCATACTAATCACTGAATTCATTCCTGTTTACTGCACACTGTTTACTAACCACTGTCTACTGCCTACTTCCTACTGCTATAGTAAAAAATATTTTATAAAAAAATCTTACTCCCCTTAACGAAATTGAAGTAAATTCTTAAATTTGGGTCTCGATTTTATATATGGAGACCTTAAATGTCTGATATTCACGCCAAGGAATCCGTCAAACAGTATTTGGCAGGCGTCGCTTCGACGATCACCCCGGAAATCGTTCGTTCGCTGAAGCGTGGCTATACGCGCAAGGATTTTACTAGCGATTTGATGTCGGGCTTGATTGTCGGCATTTTAGCTCTTCCTTTGGCGATTGCGTTTGCGATTGCATCCGGCGTGGGTCCGGAACAGGGCCTCTACACGGCCATTATCGCGGGCTTCATCATTTCGCTGTTGGGCGGTTCCCGCTACCAGATTGGCGGCCCCACGGGCGCTTTCATCGTGATTGTTTATGGCATTGTGTCGCAGTACGGCTACGATGGTCTTGCTTCGGCGACGCTTTTGGCGGGTATTTTCCTCGTCATTTTCGGCCTTGCCAAGTTCGGTGCGATTATCAAGTTCATCCCGTACCCGGTGACGGTGGGGTTCACGGCGGGTATCGCTATTATCATTGCGCTTGGCCAGGTGCCGAACTTCTTCGGCCTCACGTTTGCGGGCGCTGATCCGGCTGATGCCGTGGGCAAAATCAAGCTTTACGTTTCTTCTTTCGGTTCCATGAACGTCTATTCCGTGATTGTGGGCGTGATTGCTCTCGCGGTCTGCATTTTGTGGCCGAAGATTACCACGAAAGTTCCGGGTTCTTTAATTGCGATTATCGTTGCGACGGTGATGGTGAAGGTTCTTGGTTGGGACGATCCGGTGAACGGTCACGGCGTGGTGACGATTGGCATGAAGAACCACATCCCGAGCGGCTTCCCGGTACCGCACCTCCCGAATATCAGCCTTGAAATGATGCAGAAGGTGTTCCAGCCGGCTTTGACCATTGCCATGCTCGGAGCCATTGAATCGCTCCTTTCTGCAGTGGTGGCCGACGGTATGACGAGTACCAAGCACCGCTCCAACACGGAACTTTTCGGCCAGGGTGTGGCAAACATCTTGAGCCCGATTTTTGGCGGTATCCCGGCAACGGGTGCTATCGCCCGTACCGCGACGAACATCCGTAACGGTGCCGTGAGCCCGATTTCTGGCCTTGTTCACGCTGTCGTACTCTTGCTCATTATGCTTGTGCTCGGCAAGTATGCCGAAATGATTCCGATGGCAGCCCTTGCCGCAGTGCTTTTCCAGGTGGCGTTCAACATGTGCGGTTACCGCAGCGTCATCAAGATGTTCAAGGCTCCCAAGAGTGACGTGACTGTGATGCTTGTGGCATTCTTCCTCACGGTGATTATCGACCTTACGGTCGCTATCGAAGTGGGCGTGCTTCTCGCTGCTGTGCTCTTTATCAAGCGCATGAGCGATGTGGCCGAAGTGGAATCGGTGACTTCTGCTCTCAAGGAAGACGACGAAGAAGCGGCTCACAACGAACTTTCTCGTCAGGTGCCGAAGGGTGTGGTTGTCTATGAACTTGCGGGTTCTCTATTCTTTGGCGCTGTTGACAAGTTCAAGGAAACGATGAACCGCATCTCTGAAAAGCCGAAGATTTTGATTTTGCGCATGCGCAGTGTTTCGAGCATTGATGCGGCCGGTATCAACATGATTGAAGATTTGCTCAACCGTTGCAATAGCGAAGGCACTCAGCTTTTGTTAAGTGGTGTGCATGCTCAGCCGGTGGTGGCGTTGACTCGTGCCGGTGTACTTGCCCAGCTCGGCGAAGAGAATGCCCTCGGTAATATCGATGCCGCCCTCAACCGCGCCCGCGAACTTTTGGGCCTCCCGATTGTTGATGCATCTCACGAAGATGTTCAAGCTCCGACGGTGTCTTGGGAAAAGAGTCTCGACAAGCCGTGGATGCCGGAAGAATCCAATGCTGCAATCGCCGAAGAAACGCCGGAAGTTATTGCCGAACGCATGATGGACGAACCCATCAAAAAAATAGAAGAAAACAAAAATTAGGGTGATTTGTTCCACTTTTTTGTGGAAAATAATAAGGTTGTAAGAAACAAGCTGTTTTGTACAAATTATTTAGGTGACCAGAATCAAATTGTTTTGTTCGTATATACAGAATATTTTAAAAATATTTTGGCTTTTCGAAAAAATTTATTAAATTAAAAAATGTAGATGGAATTGAACTCTACAGATAACGAGATGAGAATGGGTTATTGGGACGAAAACCATATTTCGGAAGACGATCCGAAGCGAACATCCTTTGAAGGGTTCGTGGTGAATTTTGTCGTAGCTTTTAGCGGCTGCGCACTTTTGTTCCTTTTGAATATAATGTAAGTTGTTGAAACAGCCCGCTTTACGCGGCTTTTTTTTTGCCCTGGAAATGCTGTAAGCAAATGGTTTGTCTTGGATGGGTAAGAAGATTGTAAAATATTTTAAACTATTCCGATTTGGACTTTAAATTTGAAAATTTTTTTTCACATTTGCGGATTTATCACGTACATTAAAGGAGTCGATGGTTGCCTCCATTGGCAAGGAAGGAGAAAGCGACGAGATAATCGTTTGGGTGTGTTGGGGTCAGAAGGAGCATTGCTCGTGAGTTAACACGTAGCTGAGACTACGATTTGGGTTAACGAGTGGAAATGAGAAAAAATCACAGCAATGCTAAAAACCCGTCGGAGCGATCCGGCGGGTTCTTTTTTCTATTGGCTGTTTTTAGTGCTTGACTATGAAATTATGCTTGTTTTTGGCGGGGCGGCCGAGCAGGTCGAAGTCCTTTGATTTCGCCGGATTCAGCCTTGGGCGACGTTTGCCAGATATAATGGCTGTGGAGTATTTTTCACTGGGGACGAAGAATAGGGTGAACGTGCTTTGGTAACCTCCGAGAATCTTTTTGGTGGCAGTAAGCGTGTCGCTTCTCATTTCGTATTCGTAAGTGGCGCGAATTTCGTTTTGGGGGTAATCGTCGTATTCGTAACACTTGCTTTCGTTTGCTGAGTCACGAACGATATAGGCCTTTATTCCTGATTCGGTTGTGTATAAAGTATCGTTTCGGATGTAAACTCTGTGTTCGTAGGTATTTAGACCATCGGGGCTTTTATTTCCTGATGAATCGAGATATGAAACAACGTAAAAGACGGAGTCTTTTGTTTCGTAAATCAGGTATTCAATGATTGGAGGATTGCCTTTGCCTTCTCGTCGAACTCTTTTGAAATCGCCTTCTTGCGTAATAGTGGTCTTGACTCCATTGGCCATAAAGTTAAGGGAATCTCGATTTAGGACTTTGATCTCCCAATTGTCAGAGCCGTGTTTTTTGGTGTATGTTTTGGCACTGTCAATATAAGTGCCTGTGTAGTAATACTTGTTGTTCTCGTACTCCGTGCTGTGGCCGGAATCCGCATACTGGAGGTAAATGCTGTCAACAAGGAAGTTCTTGTAAACCTCTGTTGTTAGCTCGCTAGATGTTGGGTATTCTTTGGTAAAAATGTCAAAGGTGGCACGGAGGCAATCGATAGCGAATGCGTTTAGTGCTCCCAAAGTAATGATAAGGATAAGTTTTTTCATATAGAAGAATATACAAAATCTTATTTGCATAAATAAAATAAGGCGACCGAAGCCGCCTTTTTATAGTATTGTCATGCCCGTCACTTTGTCCCCCCGGTTAGAGCCTGCCCCGGACTGGTTCCGGGGTGCCGGGTTTGTATTGTCATTCCCGCTTGAGCTTGCCCCGGACTTGTTCCGGGGAGCGGGAATCTCCCTCTCGTCTAAAGACTGCTCATCAGTCGCTTTTTGGCGGGGCTGTCTGGGAGCGGGAGGAACGTCTCTTGTGCAAAGGAGCGCATGAGCATTTCCTGGGCGGCCTTTTTCGGGATGCCGCGGCTTACGAGGTAGAACATCTGTTCGGCATCGAGTTCGCCGACGGTGTTGCCGTGGGTGCATTCCACGTCATCGTGATAAATCTTGAGGACGGGCTTCACGGAGACGCTTGCATCTTCGCTCATGAGGATGGTGTTCACGAGCTGGCTCGAGTTGACGCCTGTGCAGTCGTAACCGACGATGACGCTTCCGTCGTAGCTCACGCGTGCAGAACCAGAAAGCAAGTTGCGGGCAAGCTGTGTGCTTGTGGTGCGCGGGGCTTCGTGGTAAATCGTGAGGCGGCTGTGCTGCGAGGCTTCGCCATCGAGAACATGGAGGCTGCGGTAATCGAAGTTGGCGCCTTCGCCCTTAAGGTGGCATTCAACGCTTATGCGCCCGATAGCGGTGTCGCGGCAGATGCGGGAAAATCGGACGGTGGAGCCTGCGGCCTGGGAAATGTTGAAATGCCTAAAGCGGAGCGGCAAATCGCAAGCCGGGTTTGCAAAGAAAATTTCGACGTCTGCATTTTCGCCGACGTTGATGTCAAAGCGCTCGGCGGCGATGTCGTGGGCGACCTTGTTGTCGAGAATTTCGAGGCTTACCTTGGCGTTTTTGCCGATGTCAAGGACGGTATGCCCAAAGTCGTTGTTGCACTTGAGCATGGCCATTTCGGCGGCGCCGTTCACGATTTCGCGAATCATGGGGCGGGCGTTGTTTGCAATCGGGAGGAGGGCGGCGAAGTCGGTTTCTTGGATGACCGGGGCATTTTCAGCCGGGGATGCTTGGTCTGTTGGGGCTGCTGCGGGGGATGCCGCAAAATCCGTGCCCATAAATTCCGGGGTCGGGATTTTGGCAACCGGGAAGAACGACCAAAGTTCGTTATTGCGCTTGGGCATGCCTATTTCGCGGAGGCGTGCTATTGCCTGTTCCGCGGTGGGCAAGTTCTGTATAAATTCAGCGTTCATTATGCGTCCTCGACTTTACTTGGCTTCTTCGATCCAGTCGTAGCCTTGATCTTCGAGCTTGAGGGCAAGTTCCGGGCCGCCGCTCAAGATGATTTTGCCGTGACGGAGCACGTGGACGTAAGTGGGCTTGATGTAGTCCAAAAGACGCTGGTAATGCGTCACGAGAATCACGGCCTTTTCGGGCGACATGATGTGGTTGATTCCGTTTGCCACGATGCGGAGGGCGTCAATGTCGAGGCCGGAGTCTGTTTCGTCGAGGAAGCTCACCTTCGGATCGAGTATTGCCATCTGGAGGATTTCGTTGCGCTTCTTTTCGCCACCGCTCATGCCGTCGTTCACGCCGCGTTCACGATAGCGTTCGTCCATTTCGAGCAAGTTCATCTTTTCTTCGCAGAGTTTCTTGAAATCTTCGTCGCTCATTTCGGGCTGGCCGAGGAAGGCTCGCTTGCTGTTGAGTGCCATCTTCAAGAATTCCACGTTGTTCACGCCCGGAATTTCGGTCGGGTACTGCGTACTGATAAAGAGGCCGGAATTGGCGCGTTCGTTGATTTCCATTTCGAGCAAGTTCTTGCCGTCCAGTTCTACGGAACCGCCATCGACATGGTAGGCGGGGTGGCCTGCAATCACTTTGGAGAGCGTGCTTTTGCCGGAGCCGTTCGGGCCCATGATGGCGTGGACTTCTCCCGGCTTGACCTCAAGATTGATCCCTTTCAGGATTTGGGTGCCGTCTTCGATACTTGCTTTAAGGTTCTTGATGGATAACATATTTCCTCTTTAAT
>JAEEGK010017320.1_pt1 | contig 15727 bp, 7 predicted proteins | sample 8958771 | NCBI WGS metagenome assembly JAEEGK01 (sample SAMN16246547, study PRJNA631951) | gut metagenome | biome: gut microbiome; feature: rumen; material: SC-attached | host: Bos | place: Iran: Karaj | collected 2018-10
TCGCAAGGAAACGGACTGCGAGAAGAAGTCCCGCTCTGACTCCTCCAATGGAGAGAATTTGATTAATTTTCTTCATTTTGTTGTTAATTTATAATATGGTTATTGCTTTCTGCGGGCAAAGGTACAGAATTTATTCAACCTATGCAACCTTAGTTTTAAATTCATAATTCATTTTGTTAGTTGACTAAAAGAAAAATCCCCAGTCCTTTAGGAGAAAAGGCTGAGGATTTAACCCTCCCGGCAAGGGAGGGACGGGGACGGGTCCGTTATTTCACCAGCACCTTACGGGCAGTGCCGTCGGTATAACGGATGATGTTGACGCCTTTCTGCATCTGGCCGATACGCTGACCGGACAGGTTATATACCGAGGATGCGGCAGCAGAGGCGGAAGACTCGGAATCCAGAATGCCTCCTATGCCGTCGGGGTCAATCAGGCGGTATCCCTTCTTGGCCACACCCAGGATGGTAGGAATCTTGCCTGAAGCGGTGGAGGTAAAGGTAATGCCGCTTACCACCTTGCTCTTATCGGCAGAGAGGGTATATTCGAAGATACGGAAGTTGCTGCGTCCGTCAAACTGGTCATTGGTATAGCCGCCGCCCGCGCCGCGCTTGATGCGGTCCAGACCGTAGATGGCCTCGCCCTGGTTGGCGCTGCCGCTGAACCAGTCACCTACGGTGAACTGCTGGGCTGCCTCGCTGGTTCGGTCCTCGTAGTTGACGGCTGCCTTCAGGGTTGAAGCGCCTTCAGCCGAGATAACGATGAAGTAAATCTCCTCGCAGCAGGCGGGAGTGGCAAACTGCAGCGTCTTGGCTGCGTTGACGGTTTTCAGTACCAGAGAGTTCTTCTTAGCGGGATCTATGGCATATACGGTTCCGTTCTTGGTGGTGAGCTGACCGTCCACAACGGGAAGGGCGCCGGCGGCCTTAACCTGCGGCAGGAAGAGGCACCAGCCCTGCTTGTCCAGTGTAGCGTCGGTACTGCCGGTAGCGGTCCTGCTCTCCGCCAGTACGTCATCGCTCCAGTTGGCTATCTCTACGGGGGCATTCAGGGGTATGGCGTCCTCATACTGCTCATAAGCCTCCACTTCGGCCATAGAGGGATAGAAGTAGGCGTTCAGCGTAGAAACGATGGCCAGATAACGGGTGTTCCTGAACTCGGGCAGGATGTAGGAGAGTTCCGAGATGCCGTCCAAGTCTGTAAAGGTATGGATGGTAGTCATGGAGGTAAGGTCATTGCCCACGCAAATCTCAACCGACTTGGTTACCGTACCTTTGTTGCCGTTGTCATTCTCGCCATAGTTGCCGTCGGGCAGGAAGATGTTGACCTTGGAGAGGTTCCATCCCTCGGCCGTAGGAGCCTCGAAGACGGCCCAGAGGTCACGCTTGTGGGTGGAGAAGTCCTCTATATCCAGCAGAGCCTCCCCCTGTCTGTCGCCGTCGGTAAGGCCCTGGATACTGTATGTATTGTACCTGGCCTCGTAAGAATAGTCGGCCTGGTAGTGACGCACCTGTGCCGTCTTGCCTGAGAGGATGTTGGGCTGTGTATCCGAGTCGATGGTAACGGCCAGCGTACGCTCCTGGTAGGCGCCTCCGTTATTGATGGTGACCGTTACATTGTCCACACCGTAGGCATAGCCGGCGGTAACGGGGACAATGAAGCACTGGCGCTCCTTGTCCTCGGTAATATTGCCGATGGTGGTATTGCCTAAGGTACGGGCGGTGCAGACAAAGTAGTCCTCGCGCTTATCGCCGCCCAGGTCGTAATAGACGGTTACATTCCCGGTCTTTCCGGCCATCAGGCTCATCTGCTTGGGCTCTACCCTCATGGTCAGGTTATTGTCCTCCTTGCCGTAGGCCTCGAACTCCCATATGCGCAGCGTACCGTTCACATGGGGACGCAGACGGATGTAACGGGCCTTGACGGGGGCTATATAGTCGCTCTTGACGGAAATCTTCTCGTTGCCGGGTGTACTGTTGTCCACCACCGTCTGCCAGTTCTTTCCGTCCTGTGAGAGCTCTATGGTATAGAAGTCTATCTGGTCAACACCCGACTCAGGTCCGGCATTGCCGTCATAGATAACGAAACCGTACATGCGGTAGGCGCCCTCCATATCGAAGACCACCTCATTGTCCGAGGAGATGTTGCACCACTTGGCACTCGTCTGGGAAGGGCTGGTCACACCGTCGATAATCTTACCGGGAACCTCGGTGGAGTTGGTGGAGCCGCTATAGCTGACTACGGTCTTGCCCTTCAGCACATTATATACGGCATTCTGGGCAGCTGCATCGGCAAAGACGTCAAAGGCCTCAGCGGTGTATTCGGTAGTACCTACCGCATTGGTAGCGGCCAGCGTCAGGCTGACCTTGCCCTCCTCCTTGGCCCTGACAGTTACGGACTGGCCGGTAAGGGTACCCGAAGCCAGCTCCACACCATCGGGAAGCGTCCACTGGTAAGCAGTGGGATGGCCCGAACACTGGGCGGTTACGGTTACCGTCTCGCCTACCAAGACGTAGCTCTTGGGGGATATGCTGTAGCTTACCCTGGGAGGCTGGGGAGCCGGATAGCTGACTTTCAGCTCGCTGGCGGTCTTCTGCAGGCCGTCCTTCATGACGGGAACTACCGATACGGTTACGTACTGGTCATCGCCATTGCGCTCGAAGCGGGGAATGTAGAATCCCTCGTCACGTGTCTGGCCCACCAGGTTCTTTACGCCGTCCATTGTCTGGGTATAGATATCGAAGTGGTCAAAATCGCGGTTCCAGTCATATTTCCATGTTACACGGATATCGCCACGCTCCTCGCCCAGCACACTGGTTGTAGCAAGGTCGCGTACCTCCACAGCAGCAGGAGCATAGTCTGCAGGCAGTACAGCCACACGACCCAAATTGAACTTGAAACTGCTCACCCTGGCAGCTGCCTTGATATTGAAGGCCAGCATATAGACGGTCTTGCCGTTCAGGGAAGACAGGTCGAAGTCGGCTACCGTCCAGTCGCCTACGGTTGTAGTGGCAGGCTGGAGGGTTACATCCGGCGTAACAGAACTCTGGGTAGAAAGCTGCGCCTCGATGCTGACAGCATTAGCGGTCTTATAGACAATGCGGAAGATACCGCCTGCCGTAACGGGAATCTGTGTCTTATACAGACGGACCAGATGATCGCCTGCCGTGAGCGTTCCGGAGAACAGGAAACTGGATCCTGAGTTGAAGGCGTTGTCCCAGTCAATGGATACTGACAGGGTGGATTTGTTCTCGATCCACCAGCGCCAGGTAGGCAGGATGCTCTGCATACCGGAGTGATACCAGTCAGCAGTGCCCTCCTTCTTTCCCTGTACAAAGCGGTGCTTACCGTTGCCCACGCCCATATCACTGGCAAAGGGCATCCCGGTAATGACCGAGCGTTCCAGCACTCGGCTTGATACACCGGGGAAGCCGCTGGCAGAAGGAGTGGTAGGGTCTGAGTTGCGGTTCACCCACATATCCTCGTCATTCTCGAAGACCGTCTTGCCTATCGGATAGGCAGTAGCACCGTGGCAGTCGCTGGCCGACTTGAAGGCTTTCTTGGCGGGGTCCTCCCAAATCTTGGTTTCGGGGCAGAAGAGGTCCAGCGAACCCACATGCCCCGAAGTAGGCATGGCGCTGTTCAGCGCATTGGTCCATCCCAGATGGCCCGACTGCGCCAGCTCTACACCTGCATAGATCTTGGAGAAGGTCTGCGCCTCGGTGCAGTTCAACTGCGAAGCATAGGCTGTATAGCTTCCTACGGCACCATACTCCAGGAACTGCGAGGTATTGATGTGCGTTTTCAGCAGCCCCACATTGGGTGAGCGTGAGGCGTTATACCATTGCAACTCCATCTGCGTATTGGGGTCGTCGGCCATAGCGGCAGCATAGAAATCACGGAAGAAGCCCTCCCATTCCGACTGAGATCCGCCGCCCGTCTCCTCGTTGATAAACCAACCGTCGAACCCGTAGTATTTAGCCATCTCGTACAGTTTGACAGCCATCACATACTTACCGTTCTCCTGCACCAGCATCTCACGGACCCAGGCCTGAGTGCCGCCGAAGGCTGCCGGGGGGAAGAAGATATTGCCCAGCGACTTCACACCGCTCTGGTGTGCCGCGTCAGTAGAACTGGCTGGGGGAATATTGATGATACCCTCAGAGGCTGCACCTGCCCAATAGACCAACTTGTCCATGTACTGCCAGTAAGTAGGCTGGTAGCCCAGGAAGTTGTTCAGCTCACCCTGCGAGGGACAGAGCGAACAAGTGGGATAGAGAATCGTAGAGTTACAGATCTCACCCTCGTAGAACTGGGTGGAATTGGCCTTCATGAGCGCCGGCTCCCTGAATCGCTTCTGCAAGGGGACCTTTGCAACGTTGAACGCATCATCGGGATTGGAACCGGGTGTCCAGTTCTTAATGTCCTCGGGATGGCAGCATACATTCAGGGGCTGCTGACAGAAGGCCACGGAGGCTGTCATCAGGAATGCTGCAAAAGAAAAGAGTTTCTTTAAGTTAAGCATGTCGTTTGTTTTTTGTTTAATGTTATTAGGTTATCTTGTTTTTTCCGTTGAGACCGGAAGGTTCCGGAAGCTCATTTTTTATCTGAAGTTATTGTACGTCTTGCGGTTGCCGCTGTCATCATTGGTATCGTCCACATCCCACCATAGACGGGTACTCTGGGTATTCTTCTCCTGAAGTGCGGCATTGGAGGTAAAGTACTGGTTGGCACTCTCGCTATTGGGATAGAGGATACGCTTGATAAGGTGGCGGTCCAGAACGGGATCGCCCGAGGTGTTGGTGACAACGCCCGTCTCCACGTTATACATTCCCTCCAGGGCAGGATAGTCAGTACGGCGGAAGTCGGCCCATCCCTCATTTCCGTTAGGGAATACAGCCATCCACTTATGGGTAATCAGCGCCTCCAGGATGCGTTCCCTGTCGCCACTCTGGAAGGTATTGTCATTGAGGCAAACCACTCCATTGATGTATGACTGAGCCTCATCGGCACTTACCTGATAATGGTCCATGGAGGCCTGAATTCCGGCACGCACATAGTCCTCCACACTCATATCCAGCCCCTCGCCTGTCCATTCGCGCAGCACAGCCTCGGCCTTCAGGAACAGACTTTCGGCATAACCGAGCCATACATGCGGACGGGAATAGTTAAAGTAGTAGTCGGGATTCAGTTCCTTCGACTCGGGCTTGGGCTGTGTCTTCGTCAGACTGTAATTAAGAACCGACATTGAGACGGCATCGTCCTGAGCATTCCTATGGCATCCCACATAGTCCTCGCGCTGCGAGTCCTCGCCAGAGGCTATGGTGCTGGAGGTCATGCCGGCACGGTACCAGCACTTCAGGCAACGCGGGTCGATGGTCTTGGTAACGCTACTGGTACGTCCCGTCTTGATAGTATATTGGGCACCGCCCGTTGACAGGTTACGGTAGAACTGCTCCATATCCCAGGACAGCACATATTCACCGCCGTAGGCCACGGAGCACATGGCCATTCCGTTCTCATCACCACCGGAATCCTCACCGCCTATGCTTGCAGAGGCGTACTTGGGAACCGTTTGCATATTGTCATCATTGGAACGCATCAGGCCGTACTTGTTATTGAGGGCAGCCTCGCCTTCCTTCCTCGCCCTATCGGGATCGACGTTGGATATACGCAATGCCATACGCAGGCGCAGCGTATTGGCAAAACGCAGCCACTTGTAGTCATCGCCAAAGTAGCAGATATCGCCGTCCGTTATGTTGTACTGGCTTTTGTCCTCGGGATTGATAGAGTCAACTGCCTGTTCCAGCATGCGGAACATACAGTCATAGATTTCCTCCTGGGTATTGTAGCTGACATTATTCTCCTCGGGTATCCTGGCCTGAACGTACTCCTTGCAGGGCATATCGCCATAGGTATCGGTATTGGCCAGCAGGGCGAAGGCCATATAGATTCGTATCTTGTAGAACATATTGCGGTAGTGCTCAGGGGCATTATTGAATTTCAGGGCGCGAAGCATATTGCGGTACTCCGTACAGCGGGAATTGTAGAAGTCCTCCCAACGGTAAGCCGACCATCCGTCAGTATATCCGTAACGGGGTGAGCCGTTCATGTGCTTGGGCTGGTTATAGGCTCCGTAGCCCGAGTACACATCGTGTGTAAGGTTAGTGGCACGCTGATACTGCGAATAGTAGCACTGATATAGGAAGGAACGGAAATCATTGGGAACAGAACTGATATAGTCCTTCCAGTAAGCTGAATCCTCGGCCGAAACCTGATAGTTCAGATTAATGTCGGCGTATGGACTTTCATCATCACCGGGGGTTATATCGGAATTTCCGCTTCCGGTATTTCCTTCCAGCTCATACGGGTTATGACTCATCTCCGTAAGATCATAGCAGGAGGAGAATAGGAAGGCTCCCATAAGTCCTCCGCAGAGGGAGACCTTCAGAAAAGAACACCTTACCTTATTATATATATAATGTGTCATGATTGTTTATAGATTGGATAATGAATTGTTGTTTCTTACCTTAAAAACCCAGGTTTACCGTCAGACCGTATGTTCTGGCATAGGGTACCGCCAGGAAGTCGAGTGCCTGAGAGAACATTGTGGTGTCATAGCCTCCCTCAGGATTTCCGGGTGTATTCTTCATCAGGAAACAGAGGTTACGTGCCACGAAAGAGAGGCGCAGCGAACTGAGGTGTGTACGGCGAAGCATCTTCTGAGGGAAATCATAGCCGACAGACAGCTCCTTCAGCTTGATATACGAGGCATCATGCACAAACTCCTCGGCAAAGCCCTGTTCCGAGGAATAGAGACCAATGGTATTGTAATAGCTCTGAGCCGTAACAGGGATATCGTTAACGCTTCCGTCAGCTTTTACCCCCGGCACAATCATGTAATAGTCGCTTACACCGCCAATCGTCTGCAGCGTGCCGCGGTTAAGGGTACGCTCTGAGGTTCCCACCATCGTGGCCATACCCTCGGATACGCTCACGATGTCGCCGCCGATCTTCATATCCAGCATGGCGGAGAGGATAATACCCTTGTAGTTGAATGTAGGCATAAGGGACATCAGCACCTTAGGCTGTATGTTGCCGATGGGGTGATCCAGCTGCCATTGCTCCTTGTTTCCGTTACCAGTCTCGGGCTGAGGCTGTCCGCTGGCATTCACAATGACATTACCCCGGGCGTCGCGCTTCATTAGGTTATTGGCATAGATATCGCCCAGTTTGCCACCTGTAACGGCACCTACCTTTACAGGCATGAACATGTCTCCGGCCAAATAAATATGGTTTACACCGTCAGCCAACTCGGCAACGGTACTTACGTTATGAGCCAGGTTCATATTCAGGTTGAAGGTGAAATCCTTCGTCTTTACCGGTGTAGTGTATAGCGTAAACTCTATACCCTTGTTAATTACCTTTCCGGCATTTACCCATTGCTGGCTCCAGGGCGACGAGGCATCCACCAGCATCGCCTGGTTTCTGGTACTGTTATAATAATAGGTAAAATCAAAGCCGAGGCGGTTCTGCAGGAACTTCATATCCAAACCCAGCTCGTATGAAGTCTTTATCTCAGGCTTCAGGTCGCTGTTCATCCTGATAGTCTGAACCGTTGACTGTCTGACACCATTTGAGAAACTGTACTGCAAGGTGTTGTACAGGTTATAGGGATCAGGGTCCTTACCTACCTGGGCAACAGAAAATCGCAGCTTGGAGAAGGTAACCCACTTAGGAAGCGGCCTGTTCACTGAACGCATGAAGTCAGAGAAAACATAGCTCACGGATGCAGACGGATAGAAGAAAGAACGGTTGCTGGAAGGCAGCGTTGAGGACCAGTCGTTACGTGCCGTAAGGTCCAGGGCAAGGTATTCCCTGAAGGCTATCTGTGCCGAGGCGAAGATGGAGTACATAGCGCGGTCGCTGCCTGAGTCACGGGCGCTGTTAAGCCTTTCGCCCGTATTGAACAGCCACTTGTCCTTCTGCAGCATATTCTGAACCGATACTCCCAACAGTTCATACTTCTGATACATGATGTTACCGCCCAGTGTATAGCCCAGACGCCAGTTGTCATTTATCAGATGATCACCCAGGAACATAGCAGATATATTGTGCTCGAAGTGATTGGTCTCACCCCTGTACATACTGTCCTCGGTAAGTTTCTGCTGCCAGGTGGCTTCACCGACAGTTATGGCCTGGTCAGCCAGGCTCAGGTTGGTCTCCTGGATTCGTGTGCGGTAATAGTCAAAAGCGTATTTGGTCTGGAACTTCAGCCAGCTCCTGATATCCAGATTGGCAGAGAAATAGCCGAAGGCTCTCAAGCGTTCGTCCGAGTTCTGCAGTTGGTGACGAATGTAATAGGGATTGCTGTAATGCTGGTTGGGACCGAACCAATTCTGATGAGGACGCTCATCCGTACTGTACTGCGCCAGGTCCTCCAGGCGGATATTGGCCGGGATAAGCAGGAGTTGACCGACCTCGCCCCCCAGGCCCGTCTGCGGACGGTTCTCGGCTTTTGTGCGCGAGAGGGACAGCTTGGCATCCACCGAGAACCAGTCGGTCAACTTCTGCCCGGCATTCAGGTCGATGTTCATCTTGTTCAGTCCCTCGTCCTTGAACATACCTCTGTTATCGTTGTAACCGAAGGACAGACGGAAGTGCGAATTCTCTCCGGTCTTTCCTAAGGCTACGCTGTGGAACTGGGAGAATCCCGTACGGAAGTAATCCGTCAGTTTGTTGCCATACGCCTTATAGGGAATCTGCGTACCGTTCCAGGTATAGTCCATGTGTCCGTCCAGGAGCGGACCGAATGAGTATTCGTTTGTCATATATGCAATCTCACCCTCCTGATTGTAAGCATACTGGATTCTGCCGTTGCTTCCCTGGCCGTACTTATCCTGCAGCTTAATGGTCTGTGCCGCCTGACTCCAGGTAAAACTGCCGGAATAGGTTACACCCAAGCCCTCCTTTTTGGAGCCTTTCTTCGTAGTAACCAGGATAACACCGTTACCGGCACGGGCTCCGTAGAGGGCTGCCGCATTAGGGCCCTTCAGCACGGAGATGGACTCTATGTCCTCAGGGTTCAGGTCGAAGTTGGTTCCTCCGCGGTCATAGCCGCCATATACAGACGCATTGCTGGTCTGATTATCAGAAAACGGCACACCGTCCACTATCCAAAGCGGCTGGTTATTGTCAGTCAGGGATGAGTTTCCGCGAATCGTTATCTTGGTAGAACCGCCCAGACCGGTAGAGGCCGTATTCATCTCCACACCTGCGATCTTACCTGAAAGGGCCGAGGTAACGGAGGGATCACCCGTCACGTTCAGCTGTTCGCTCTTCAGGTCCTGAACGGCATAGCCCAGCATCTTCTTCTCACGCTTGATGCCAAGAGCCGTCACCACCACTTCCTGCAACTGTTCGGCACTTTCTGACAATGTAATATTGATTACATCCTTACCCTGCGAGGGAATCTCCCGGGTCTGGTATCCGACGTAGGATACTACTATCACAGGCTGCTGTTGGGCAGTAAGGATGGTAAAGTTTCCTTCCAGGTCAGTCAGAACTTTCTCTGTGCCCCCCTTTACTGAGACCGTAGCACCTATCAGGGGCTCGCCCTGATCGTCCAGCACCTGGCCGGTGATTTTCCTCTTCTGTGTTTCTTCGGTTGAATTCTGTGGAATTGCATTCACCTGAGCCGTACTGCGGACAGCGGGAATCAGCAATAGCATCATAGCCATACCCACCTGCGTCAGCGAGACAGAGGTTGTCAGTTGTGTAAGTTTTTCCTTCATTGCTTATATGTTTGTTTTAGATTAATTATTGGCTCTTAAGTGACTCATTAGGCATGAATTCGCATTGAACGCATGCAAAATTAGAAAAATTTAAACACAAATACAACTTAAAATCATAACATTTTTTTGCGAATTGGCAAGAAACATGTAATTTTGGACTTGATAAATACTGTCATTTAATACATTTATGAAAACCGGAATCACTTTACTGGCCTGCTTTATCACCGCATGCAACCTGAGCACCCGGGCACAGGTGAATATCGATGTGGATGTAGCACAGAAGGGCATAGAAATCAGTCCTACCATTTACGGAATATTCTATGAGGATATCAATTTCGCCTCTGACGGTGGTCTGTATGCCGAACTGATCAGGAACCGCTCGTTCGAGCAATTCAATCAGGACGAGGGTTATAAGATACTCAGTATCTGGAAATGTGAAGGCAGCGCCGCCTGTACAGCAGTATCAGAGGGGTTGCTCAACGAAAAGCAGAAACATGCCCTGAAGGTTGAGACCGGCGAGGCCGGCGGCGGCATCAGCAACCCAGGCTACTGGGGAATCAACTCGGTGGCAGGTACGCAGTATAAACTGTCGTTCTGGTTAGCCCCCGTCCAACTCCCCCGAGGGGGAGATATTCCCATACGCGCTTCCCTTAAAAGCAAGGATGGAAAGATCTTAGGCGAGACAGTTATCAAACAGAAACTGAAGAAAGGCTGGCAGAAGATTGAGACAACCATCGTGGCCGGAAAGTCCTGTCCGGAGGCAGTCTTCCACCTGTGGCTCGAAGGGAAATGCACCGTTCTGCTGGATGTGGTAAGCCTGTTCCCGCCCACCTTCAAGGGCCGCGAGAACGGATGCCGAATAGACCTGGCTGAGAAACTGCAGGCCCTGCATCCTGCCTTCATGCGCTTTCCGGGAGGCTGCTATGTGGAGGGTAACATCAAGCCCGAGAACGCCTACCATTGGGAACGTACCATAGGACCCATTGAACGGAGGCCCGGACACATGAATGCCAACTGGGGCTACCCCACTACCGACGGACTAGGATTTCATGAGTTCCTGCAGCTTTGCGAGGATCTGAACGCCAAGCCGCTCTATGTGGTTAATATAGGTATCTGGCACGGAGGCTGTACACCGCTTGACAGCCTGCAGCCCTGGATTGACGAATGTCTGGGAGCCCTGGAATATGCCAACGGCCCCGTTACCAGTCATTACGGTAAGATGAGAGCCGCAAACGGGCATCCAGAGCCCTTCAATATCGCTTATATAGAAATAGGTAACGAGAACTACAACTGGCACATGGAGGACAACAGCGACCAGAGCGACCATTACCCTGAACGCTACCGTATGTTCTATGATGCCATTAAAGCACGTTTCCCAGAGGTACTGTGTATAGGAAATGTGGAATCCTGGGGTACCGACACCCCCAGGTGGAGGAACAGCCACCCCGTGGATATCGTGGATGAGCATTACTACCGTACACCCCAGTGGTTTGTCAGCCAGTATAACCGCTTTGACAAGTATAACCGTCAGGGGCCTGCCATTTATCCCGGTGAATATGCCGTAACCCAAGGCTACGGCACCACAGGCAACATGAATGCTGCCATGGGCGAGGCCGTCTTCATGATGGGAATGGAGAATAATGCCGATATTGTCCGCATGAGCAGCTATGCCCCCATCTTCGTGAACGAGAACAGCGTCCAATGGCGACCGGATATGATCCGTTTCAACTGCCACCAGTCCTTCGGGACGCCCAGCTACTGGGTGCAGCAACTGTTCCCCAGCCACATCGGAAACCGTGTGGTGAAGAGCAGTCTGCAATGGAACATCCCCGAGCAGGAGATGGTAAACGATAAACCCGTTAGCGTTGGCGTAGCCACCTGGAAGACGATGGCCAGCTATCGCAATGCCCGGCTGACGGTGGGAGGGACAGACATTCCCCTTGAGGCTATGAAGGACTGGAAGCGGGACCCTCACCATCCGCACAAGGGGGTATGGGAAACGGATGCCGACGGCATTCTGCACCAGACTACCACCGCGGAAGAGTGTATGTGCATTAGCCCCGTATCCGTCAGTGCCAAGCGATATACATATGAAGTTCAGGCCCGGAAAGAACAGGGCGCAGAAGGCTTCATGATTGTCTTCAACTACGTGGACGAAAAGAACTTCGACTGGCTCAACCTGGGCGGTTGGGGAAACAGCAGGACATCTGTTGAGACCACATACGATGGCGGTCGTAATACGCAGGAAGGAGCCAGGAACGACCATTACGAAACCGGACGCTGGTACGATATCCGGATAGATGTGGACGGGAACCGCATTGTGGGCCGGGTGGACGGAAAGATTGTTTACGAAGGCCGGAAGAAAAACACCCGGATGCACGGCGTTTACGCCAACAGCACCCTGAACGTGAAGACAGGAATCCTCTATACCAAGATTGTGAACCTGTGCGCCTCAGGTACCACCGGAACCCTTAACCTATCTGGCGGCACGGCCGGAGAGAGCGAAATGGTAAGACTCTACGGTCTGAGCGGCGAGGACGAGAATACTATGCAGTACCCCGATAATATCGTACCCCGCCCAGCCAAGGTTCAGATAGCAGATGAGGGCAGGAAGCTTACCTTCGATGTGCCGCCCTTCAGCATAAATATTATCACCACTAAACTTAATTGAATATGAGAACCATAAGAATCCTAGCATCTGCTATGCTGATAACCCTTGCCATTACGGCTAAAGGACAGACTGCCCTGAAGAGGGTATATAACGAGGAGATTGACCCTATGGAGCAGATTGACGCTGCCGTCGCCAAGGCCAGGCAGGAGGATAAGTTTGTCATCTGTCAGGTGGGAGGCAACTGGTGCCCCTGGTGTCTGCGGTTTGCCGACTTTATTACCAAAGATACTACCATCAGCACTCTTATAGGGGAGAACTTTGAGTATATACACGTTAACTATAACCCCCGCAACAAGGAGGCTGAGGCGAAGGCTAAGCCTATGCTGCGCAGGCTGAACAATCCTGGCCGCTTCGGATTCCCCGTTTTCGTGGTGTTAGATACAGAGGGGAAGGTCCTTCATATCCAAGACTCCAGCTTCCTGGAGGAAGGACAGGGATACAGCCAGGAGAAGGTGCTCCGCTTCTTCAGGAACTGGACACCTTTAAAAGTGAAGAGTGAAGAATGAAGAATTGGCCCCACTCCATCCTTCCCGAGGGAGGGCATGAATTCAAAAAGCATAATTCAATATTACGCTAACCCCTAACTGGTTCTCCCTTAGCGGGGAAGTTAGAGAAGGTCTACCTACCCTCCTTAATCCAATCGATGATTTTCTGAAGGGCCTCCGGAGCGAAGGTTTCCTCTATTATCGGATAGTTGCCGGCAATGCCTGATGTGCAATGCTGGAAGAGATGGTTCAGCTCCGGCATCGACATAACCTCATGCTTGGAGGCATTGAGCCTTTTGTCTAACAACGAAAGGTTATCGCGGCAATATACCTCTTCGTCCTTCTCACCGTTTAGGCCAAGGACGGGGCACTTTATCTTCAGCAACGACCGACTGACATTCAGCCCCAGCAAACTCTTGAAATAAGTCTTCGAAAACCGCCCTGCAGACCACTCCAGCCAAGGCTTCAGATTCTCCTGTACGTTGGCCAGTTTAACCGGCTTATCCACGGCAATACTATCATAGACCGCTTCACAAGCAAGCATGAACTGCATTAAATCCTCTTTTGAATATCCCTGAGCAACCAAGGCTGCACAGTTCGTCCATTGAAGAGTCTCCTTGAATCCAACTACAATTCCTGCAAGAGATACCACAAAGTCCGTCTTACCTTCTGCCGCCAGCATGAGTCCAATAGTACCGCCCACATGATGACCGATAACCCCAACCTTCTTGAAGCGCTTGCGCAGGAACCTGATGCCGGCCTCAGCATCATCCTTCATATCATACGCAGTAAAGGTATTGTAGAAATCTATGGTATCGCCCCAGCAACGGGTGTCGTATCTCAACGAAGCTATACCGTTGCGGGCCAGCGCATCGGCTATGACGGCAAAAGTCTTATGATCATATTCTTCCTGATCCCTATCAAACTGTCCCATTCTGCTAACCAGGAGTACAACGGGTGTCTTGGCGTTGCTGTTCTGGGGTAACGACAGGGTACCATGCAGGGTATACTTACCGCTCTGGAAGGTTACCTCCCCTGTCTGATAGGGGAAAGGCTCCTTGGGTGTTTGCGGACGATTCTGTTTTGCTTCAATCTCACCGGGTTTCAGTACGAGGCGAGCGGACATGTCATCCTGAATGAAATTACCATCGATTTCACCCTCTGCCACAACGCCTTCGAATGTAAGATTGAATGAAGGGATAAACACTCTCAGTTTTCCTTCCGGCGTGTAGCTCTTTTCTGCCCAGATATTCTTCTGCTTGTGAGCAGGGAAGTCAACGGTACAGCCTTCGCTGGTAAAGTTAAACACCAAGGGAAACTTAACGTCTCCTAAGTCAAGCATGCCACTCCATTTCCCCTCTTGGGCATTCCCCACAAGGGCAACCATTGCCGTTAGCAATGCTGTGAGAATCTTCTTCATTTTGTGTGTTCTGTATTAGCTTTAATACCTGGTTTGTATGTTCTCTGCTGCTAAATTACGGATTTTTATTTATTATTATCAAAATATCTTAGTAAAATTGAATTGAAAGGTGTTATTTTGGGAAAAAAGGAGGATAGAAATGTTAACAACTAATAATAGTTCATGGTAAACTAAATACAAATGTTAAATAACGAGGGCTCTGCCCTCTTTTTTTTGTTCTTTTTCTGAGCCGATATGCTATTTCCCTAACTTTGCAGTAGAAAAACTAACAACAGACACATGAATAATAATAAGGTAATGAAAGCGCTGACCAAAGCGGAAATGGAGGTAATGAACGTACTGTGGGACGTATCACAGGCACTTACCGTTCACGAGATTGTAGCTCAGTACCCCGAACCTCAGCCTGCCTATACAACAGTAGGTACATTCCTGAAGATCCTGGAGGCCAAGGGCTATGTAGAGCATCACAGAAAGGATGTTACGGGCCGTACCTTTTATTATTCGCCCATGCTCACACGTGAGAAGTACACCACTCAGGTGCTGAACGATGTCAAGAACACACTCTTCGGCAACTCTGCCAAACGCTTCTGCTCGTTCCTGATTCAGAATGAAGAGCTTTCTGAAAGCGATTTGAAGGAAATACTGGAATTAATAGACCGATAGGAGTTATGATAACATATTTAATAAAGTCCGCTTTGTTGCTGGCAATCCTGTACGGAGGTTTTGCTTTGCTGTTGAGTAAGGAGACGTTTCATAGGTTCAACCGTCTGGCATTATTGAGTGTGATGATAATGTCGCTGGTGCTGCCAGCCATTCATATTGAGGCTCCCTCCTTCCTACCCCAATGGGAAAGTGTCTTTGATACAAAGGAATCTTCCACAAACCTTACCACCTATCCAACGGACGGGGAGGGATATATGGAGGAAGAGGGCAGCCTCATGACCAGCATTCCCCTTGAGGAAGAAGAGTTTCTTGAAGGAGAAAACAACAATGTGGAAAAAACATCTCCGCTTACCCTTTGGAAAGAAGCCGGAGTTGAGGTCATCTACCTTGCCGGAGTATTGGGAAGTGTGATATTCTTCCTGTTCCAACTGTTCCGCTTCTGGCGCGATACCAAGGGAGGGACAAGCACCCGTGACGAGGAAGGGAATACCATAGTGATACGTGGTGGCGAATTTGCTCCCTATAGTTTCCTACATTATATAATAATAAGCGTTTCGGACTACGAGCGTCTGCGCAAGCCTATCCTGGCTCACGAACAGGCACACATCCGGCTGGGTCACTCTTGGGACCTGCTGCTCCTGGAAGTAGTGAAAGCCATCCAGTGGTTCAACCCCTTTGTCTATCTGTTGGGGCGCG
>JAEEGK010017323.1_pt1 | contig 15726 bp, 8 predicted proteins | sample 8958771 | NCBI WGS metagenome assembly JAEEGK01 (sample SAMN16246547, study PRJNA631951) | gut metagenome | biome: gut microbiome; feature: rumen; material: SC-attached | host: Bos | place: Iran: Karaj | collected 2018-10
ATAAAAAAATCTGATGGGGATTGGGGATTGGGGATTGGGCCCAATCCCCAATCCCCAATCCCCATTGATAATAAAGGTTTATTTGGGTCCATTTTTTTTATTTAATTTAAAAATAAAATTAAATATTTTGTATTTATATAAAATGTAATGAAACTTTAAACAATTAAAAATAATAAAAATTTATTCTTTTAATTTGTTTTAAAATGGAACATAATAATAAATATTCTTTAAAAGATATAATTCAAATAATAGTTTGGATAATAATATGTCATTGTTTAGGCGATTATTTTTTCCAAACAGAATATTTAGCAATTAATAAAGGAAAAGATAATTATTGTTTGTTTGTCCATTGTGTAAATTATTGTGTTCCATTTATTTTAGTATTTGGGCTTTCTTTAAAAATACTATTTATTTTTATTGTTCATATTATTGAAGATGCAGGAAAAGCACGTTATAATATAACTTCAATTTATACTGACCAAATTATCCATTATTGTGCTGCTTTTGTGTTTTTATATAAATATTGGGAAAATTATGGTTTTTTAAATTTAATGATGGAAAAACAAAAAGAAAAATTAATAGATGATGAAAAAAAATTCATTAAAATAGGTAAAAAATAAATTAGGTTTAATTCTTTAAATAAAATTTGGGTTTATGTTCGTAAAAGATATTAAAATAAATTTTTTTTTGTTTTTAATAATTATCATAGACTTTAATAAATTCAATAACTTTTTCTTTGCTAAATGATTTCAAATTCATCCTTTATTTATTAGAATAAAATATAATTTTATTGATATTATTATATTATATTGTTAAAATGAAAATATTTTGATAATTAAATAATTATTTTATATCATTATAAAAAATAAATTTTTCTTCTTAAATTTAATAAATTATATTTTATATAGAAAAATCAAACCATTATTGTATCAATATTGAAAATGTGGTTTGTTATTAATTTTAAATAACATCTTGTTAATTAATTAATTTAATTGAAAATATTTATGTTATGAAATAATTTGAATAATCGAATTTGAAAAAAAAAATATTTATATTTCATAAGCAAGTATATATTTATGGAAAATATTCAATCTCCATTTTTTATGAAATTTATTATTCAAAAATTATTAATTGTTCTATTTTTATATAAGATTTAATATTTTTATTTGAAAAATGGAAAAACAAAGCAATTCTTTATTAATGAAAATAAGGACTAAATATTTACTAGATGTTATATTTGACTTTATACCCAATTATAATTTGAAGTATCAATTATTAAAATATAATAAAAAACTTCAAACAAAATATCAATTATCTTTACTAGATTATCAAAACAATTATAGAAAAAAATTTAAATATTTATCTTTTGAAGATTTAATAAAAAATAAAAAACAAATAATTCAAGAAAATAATATCAATGAATCATTTTTTGATTCAATTGTTAAAACTTATATTCATGAATATATTAATTATAATTTAATCAATAATTCAGAAAATTCTTTTGATTTTATATCACTTGAAACAAATGATTCCTTAAATTACTTTATTTCACCAGATTATTTATTTGATAGTTTAAATATAATATTATATTTGAAAAGTAATTTAAAAGAAAATCAAATTAATATATATCAAGATATTATCAAAAATGTAAGTTCTGTTAATAGAAGAGTTTTAATTAGTTTAATTAAAGATGAAAAAGAAAAAAAGAAAATAGATTCAATTATTGAAAAAATTGATTTTTATAAATTAAAATATTTAAATATACCCAATTTAGATTATAATGATATAAAATTTGAAAAATTTTCCAATTTAATTGAATTATATTATACAGGTGATTTATTAAAAAAAGATTTTAATTTAATAAATTCAATGAATTCTTTAACACATTTAAGTATAAAAAATAATAAAATCTCAGAGGAATTTGAAATAACCTTAGAAAATTTAAAATATCTTTCTTTAGATCAATGTGAGTGTACTTTTATAATAAATTCAAAAAAAATAATTCAAAATTTAATTTATTTTAAAATTAATTCATGTGAAGTTAAATTTAATTTCATAAAAACAAATGAAAAAATTGCTTTTCCTTTACTTGAATATTTATTTTTTATTGATGATATAGTTGATTTTGAAAAAAGTCAAAAAATAAAAAAAATAAAAGATAATTCAATTGAATTACATCAAAATACTATAAAATATTATATTCAATTATTAGAAAATTGTAAAAATATAAAAGAAATAAATTTAGATTGTTATAATATTAAAAAATTAGATGTAGATTTATTTAATAAATTTCTTGAACTTTTTGGGAAATTAAATTTAAAAATTTTAACTTTATCTTCTTCTTTTGATGAAACATTAATTAAAAAATTTTTCGAAAACACAAATATTTCAAAAAATTGTGAATCTATAAAATTATTTATTGATGATTTTAATTTTATAGATTTTATTTTTACAAAATGTAACAATTTAAGAGATATAAATATTAATTTATCCAAAAAAATTGCAAAATTTAGAATAAATACTCCAAAAGTAGAAACTATTGTATACTTAAACAATAAAATGAAAGAGCAATTAAAAATGATGGGAAAGGAAAATAATTGGATTAAAATAGAAGAAAATTATGAAATTAAAATTAATTCAATTCAATTAAATAATCCTTGTTTTTCTTTGTTTAAAAATCGAATTTATTGTCAAAACTTTACAACTTTAATTACTTTAAAATTAATAAATATTCCAATAAATACAGAAACTCTTCCTTTATTTGGGAAAAATTGTCAAATTAATTTTTTTAACCTTAAAAATTTAACAATTAGAATTACGAATTATATAGATACTTTTTATACTTTAGAATTTAAAAGAAAAACTTTTTTTCAAATATGTAAAAGTAATGATTTGAAAAATCCTTTTGATATAGATCCTAATTTTATTGAAAAAGAAGTTTTAATTAATTTTTCAAATAATCTTTATCAAGTTTCAAATCTCGAAAATTTAGTTTTAAATTTTATGATTACTGATATAGATTCAAATTTCGTTAAAGAATTGGTTAATAAAATATTGGAATTGAAACATTTAAATAATTTAGATTTTTCTATTGTTCCAACTCATGAGGAAAATCCAATGAAAATTAATCAATTATGTAACATTTTCCCAAAATTGAAGAGTAATAAACACTTATTAAAAAAAAATTGTAAAATTATATTTAAATAAAAAGAAAAAAATGATAATTTTTTTTTATTTATATAAATTTTTAATAAAATGATTAATTATAAGTTTATTTAAATTTAATTATTAATATTAATAAAAATATATTAAATTTATACATGATATTAGCTTAATATTGTTTTTAAATCAGTTTCAAATTTTAAAATTTTATATTTTGAATTATAGTTAAATTCATCAGATTTAAAATTTGATAATATAGATTTTAAAATATTATCATTACTTTCTTCAATAAAAATTTCAATTATTACAGGACCAAAAATTTTTTGAATTTCTTTATCATTTTTTTCAATTGAAAGTGAAAAATTTGAATTTATGATTAATTTATCTAAATTAACATTCAATAAATTAACAGGATTTTTAAAAGTAATTGTCATATTATTTGAAGAGATAGAAAAATTATTCACTGATTTTAAGTCTTTTTGCCTAATAGCACATAATTGTTCATTTCTTGGATTTAATGTATATTTAGTACAAATTGGAATATGAGAATTAAAATTATTTTCATTAAATTCTTTTCTTAATTTTTCAGGAGAATTTTCTTCTTTATTATTTTGATTTTTTAACATTTCTAATTTAAGGATTTTTAAATCATCTATTTTTTGTTTTGTTTTTACATCTTTAAATACATTCAATGTATTATTTAATAAAGATAAACCTTTTTTTTCAATACAATTATCTGGTAATGTTTTATTTGGTGAGAAACTTGAATCAGAAAAGTCATCTTTTAATTTTTTAATTTCAATAAAATTTGAAAACTTGAAAACATCAGAATATATATTATTCTCATTGTTATTTTCTGATTTTATTTTATTAGATTTTAAATTTTGAACACATAAATTTATATTTTCGTTTTCATGCTTTTTTTCTTTTTTTTCTTTTGTAAAGCTTATTTGAGATTTTGATTTTTGTTTTGAGTTTCCTTTATTTTTTAGTAAATTATTGGAGTTAAAATATGATACAATTACATTATTTATCATATTAGGATAATGACCAAAACAATTAATATAACTTATAATAAAATCATTTGAGGGAGAGTCAAAATTTTCATGAATTAAATTTGGAAATTTATTTTCATTTTTTTTTTCAATATTTAAATTTTGATTTATTTTATTATTATTTACTCGATTATAATTATTTTGAAAACTTTCAATTTGGGAATTTAAAATATTATAATCATTTAAACTGCAATCATTAGAGCAATCATTTATATTTGAATTTAAATTGTGATTTATATTAATTAATTCTGGATTAGTTTTCTGATTATTAAGATTATCTGAAAGTAAATTAGGATTATAATTATTATTTTTATTGTTAATATTATTGATTGAATTAATAATATAATTATTATTTGATAAATTATTTAATAAGTTATTAAGATTATTATTTTGATTATTTTCAATATTAGAATTTTGATTAATAATATTATTTGAAGAAGAAAAATTACTATTTAAACTTACGTTGTTTTGGCCATTGTTAATATCATTAGTATTTTGATTAAATGAAATGTTATTTAAATTTGAAACTCCTTCTTTGTTATTATTGATTTTTGTTAAAGGAATATTTAATTGATTATCTAAATAATTATTATCATTTTGACTATTATTTTTATTTACTGTTTTAACTAAAAAAGGGTTTTGATTATTATTACTTGAATAAAAAAAATTTAATTGAGAATTATTATTAATTCCTTTATTAATTATTTTATCATTTAAAATTGAATCTTGAAATAAACTATTATTTTCTTTACTAAAATAATTCATATTTGAATTACAATTTATAAAAATATTACTTTCAATATTAACATTATTTTGATATTCATTTCTTAATAATATATTTTTATTGTCGATATCGTTATTATTATTACAATTGAATGAATCATTGTTTGAAGAAAAATAATGATTAGAGGAATTATTACTTAAAGAAAAAGGGTTTATAGTATTTGATGTAGAATTTATATAAGGGCAATAAATATTTTTGTTAATCTCTTTAATTTCTTTAAAAAAAGAAAGGATATTATTATTGACATTTGAATGTTTTTGAAATTGAGTCAAAGTAAACATTTTTAAAAAGTAAAAATCACTTAAAAATTTAAATTTAAATATAATTGCAAATAATTAAAAATTTATTCAAATGTTTAGTCAAAAAATAATTAATAAAATTAATTTTAATCTAATTGTTATTTTAACACATAAATAATTTGATTTGTGTGTAATCTCAAATCAACAAATATGATATATAAATTTTATTATTTTATGTATTATGGAGTTCTCATTTAAAGATTTAAACCAATATATTTGTAACTTTCTCAAAGAGTTAAAAAAATGATTTAAATTATACTGTGAAAGAAGAAGATAAAAAATTCAAATTTTTCAGAATGTCATAATATTCAAGGTTTGCCCACACTTTTATTATTTAAAATAAAGAAGAAGGAGAAGCTGAATATTTAAACTAAAATATGTTGAGTCTATTTTAAAATATATTAAAAAGAGAAAAGTATCTTCTATTAGTATTCTAAGTAATATTAATCAAGTAAAATTATTTTAAAAGAAAATAAATTGTTTTTTATTAGTTGAACAAAATCTTGACAAAGAAAAAATTTTTCAAGTTTTTGTAGAAAAAACTTTATAGGAATTTGCTTTTTGTCAAAATGAAGATTGTGTAAATAAATATCATAATGTATTTTTTTTTTAAACCTTAGGGTGAAGAATTTGTTTCTTTAAATAATTTTTTGAAAGAAAAAAATTTAGAATTTTCAAGAGATACTTTTAAACAAATTATTTCAATTTATTGCTTTGAAATCATTTCTATATTCTTTGCTAAGTTCTTTAAACAATAAATCTAAATTTGAATATTTTTCATTTCTAAAAAGGAAAAAGACACTTCTTGAATATTCATTAATACAAATGATTATTATTTTAATTTCTAAAATTGACAATAAAAATTCCTACTTTATATTGAATTTAAATGTTAATAAACGGAATCTTGAGATTTTCTTAGGTTCATATGAAGAACTTGAAAAATAGATTGTTTTTGTTTTTAAAGATGATAAAGATAATAAAAATGAGGAAAGAAAATGTAAGGAAATTAATAATGAAAATGATGATAATAAAATGATAATGAAAAATCTGTTCTTTAGAAATTGTTTATTTAAACAAAAAAATTTAATTTTAAAATTTTTTCTTCTTTTTTGAAAAAAATGATTAATTTAAAAAATATAAAAAATGTCTTTTTCTGAAAGAAAACAAAATAACAACAGTTCTCAAAGTTCAAGAGTAAAATCAACAACCGTAAATTCAAAAGGTAATTGTTTATATAAAAAAGAAATATTAAGTTCACTTAATAAACTTCCTTTAAAAATAAACAAAGATGGAATTATAAAAACGTATATTACAAAAAATAATAATTCAAACAATGAAAATAAAGATAAACCTGTTATAATAAATCCAAAAATAAATTTAAATTTAACTCCTTCTTATAATTTATCAAAAAAAACAAGACAAATAGTTTTAAATCAAAAAAGAATAAAATCAATAACTAAAAATAAAATTGAAAATTTAATTTTAAATCTTAATGATTTATTTGTAAAAATAAACGATTTATTCTTAAATAATAAAAATTGTACAAAAGAATGTGAAGAATGGATTGAATTATTTTATAATAATTCTGAATATATTTTAGAAAAAACAGAAGCCAAAGAATTTTTTCCTTTGATTAAAAATTCAATGAATGTAATGTTAGTTTCTATTATTTTATTATGGGGAATTAATTATGAAGAAAAATCAAATTTATTTAAATATGACACAAAAAAAATTTTAGATAACTTTAAATTATTAAGTGAAATTATATTTGAAAAAAGCAGAAATAAAAATGAAATAGATTTAAAAGAGAAATCAAATTCAATTACAAGTTTATTTAAAAACATAATAAATTCAGTTAATATTATTGTTTTAAAATATGATGAAATTGATCCTTCTTTAACTAAAGATTTTTATTCTTTAATTAAAAATTTAAGTAGAATTAATTTATCAGATATTAATGATTTCTTTCATGAAAATATGTTAAATCCTAAAAATGATAAAAGAAATAAAAAAAAATTTATGAAAAATGTTCGAATAGAAACAAATTCAAATAAAATGATTAATAATCCTATTTTCCAATCTTATAGAGCATTTTCTTCTAAAAATGATAGAAATACTCAAAAAGAAATAAGAGGTTATTCCATGGATTATCCAAAACCAAATTATAAGAATAATATTATAAAAAAGTTAAATGAAAATTATAGTCATTTAACTGCAAATTCATCTCCTTCTTTTCAAAAATCTGAATCTTCAAATATTTTAACATTAAATTCAAATAATTATATTAATAATATAGATTATAATAATGATTCTCATAATAATAGTAATCAAAAAATTCATAATATTTCTCCAATTTATACTTCAAATGGAGAATTCATACCTTATAGAAAAATAAATAATATGAGATTCTATAGTCAAGACCATTACCGAAAGAATATTTCTTATACAAATTATAATAATTATAAAAGTAATGTTCAATATTCTTGTCATGGAAATATTTATAATACAATCGAAAATAATTCAGATAAAAAAGTAAATATAATTATAAATGAAATTACAAGTCCAGTTAATAATAGTAATGGAGAACAATATATAAATTCTCCAAATATAAATGAAAATAAATTAAATGTAATTAATAGTTATAGTAATATTACAAGTAATAATTCATATTTTAATACTCCAATAAAACAAAATTCAGAAGAAAAAAATTATTCAACAAGAAGTTTTTTTACTTCTTATGGAAATATAACTCCGTCTTCTAAAGCAATTTCTTATAGGAATAATTCTTTTAATAGAAAAATATTATTAAATTATAATAATGTTTCACATAATAATAATTCCAATAATTTTTCTCATAATAATTCAAATAGTAACTCTAATATTTTTATAAGTGTAAATAATAATAATAATTATAATAAAGTTATTGGAAAATTACGCTTTAAAAGAGATTTCAATCAAAAACACTTAATTTCAAATAAAGTTAGTCTTCCTATTATTCCTTTTATTTCTAATAAGCCTTTTACTTTAGTTATCAATTTAGAAGAAACTTTAGTTTACATTTTAAAAAACACAAATACAATTTTTTTAAGAGGTGGATTAAGAAATTTTTTAAAAGGTTTAATGCCTTATTATGAATTAATTGTTTTTAGTAATAATTTAAAAAATTATGCAGATCAGATTATTGATTTCATAGAAAGTGATGAACAATATTTTTCTTTTAGATTACATAGAGAAAATTCTACATATTTAAACGAAGATTATTTTAAAGATATTCATAAATTAGGAAGAAATGATAAAAAAACTATAATCATTGATAATAAAAATAATGAAAATAAGGAAAAAAGTGATAATGAAATTTTCATTAAACCTTTTGTTAAAAATGAAAATGATGAAAAAGGAATTGATGATGATTATATTTTACATAATTTAATTAGAATTTTAATTAAAATTGCAAGAGAAAAACCTGATGATATAAGAAAAAGTTTAAAAAAATATCAAAATGAAATTGATAATAAAGTTAATTAACTTTCTTATATTTTAACTTTTTTTGTTTTATTTGGGTCAAATAAAATAGTCAAAAAAGTTGTTTTTTTTATTAGTAATATATAATAATTTATTTCAATTAATAAATATTAAAAATCTTCAATATTGTTTAAATTTTAATTATAATATTTGAATAAATTATAGTTTCAACTTTTTTTCTGTTTTTAGTTAGTTAAAATTCATCAAAAACAAAAACCATCTAATATTAAATAAAATTAAAAAAAAAAAGAGGAGTAAAATAATCAAGAAGTAATTTTATTATAATTTTCATTTCTTGATTTGTAATATGAATCAACACGCAAATATTTTTCAGCTACTAGATAATATAAATGGTAATAAAATAATTTTTTTAATTATAATTTCCAATATAAAAATATTTTATTTTATTTTTTTATCTGAATTTATGTTTTTTTATCCTAATTCAATTTCTATTTTTCATAAGAAGTATTTTTAATTTCTGCTTTTCTTTCTATAGTTCTTCCTCTTCTCTGCTAAATAACTTTTAATTAAAATATATTAGAAATAAAAATAAAAAATAACAATTATTCAATTAAACCATTGTTACAAAAATTGTAAATATTTTGGGACAATGATTTATTATCTATTTGTTTATATACATCCTTATTGTTTGAAGCATTTTTGCAATCGATTGTTTGATCATTCACTTTTTTTTTCATTAAAAAACAAAAGATAGAAATATTGAACTAATATTCATTGTCAGTTATATAAATTTTAATTCTTTATCATTGAAAAGGAAAATCTCTTTTTTCAAATTTAACAAAGAAATATAAAAATTTCTTTGATGCTTTTAATAATTTTTTTTGTAAAAATTTTAAACACCATAATTACAAAACTAAAAAATAAATGTCAGAAAAATTAAATAAGGATGATAATTCATCAAAAGTTATTAATAAGGAAGAAAATGATGAAACTGAAAACAATTTAAATATAAATAATAGTTTAATTAACAGTAAATGTCTTCTTAAAGAATTAGAAGAAAAGTGGGACAAAATTGAAAAAAATAATTCTCTCAATTCTGTATCTCTTTCTGAAAAAAAACAATCAAAGAATAATTCAATAAGTTCTTTTAAAAATATAGGAATTACTATAAAAGATATTATAAAAACAAAATATAAAAAAAATTATGAAGATATTTATTATAAAAATGATAATAATTTTAATGATTTTATTACTCATAAAAAAGAAGAATTACAAAAATATAAAAAAAATAAGAGTAATAATCATATATTAATGAATAACTTTAATAAAGAATTAAATTTGAAAAAAAACAACAATATAAATTATATTCAACCAAAATTATTATTTTCTGAAGAAAAAATAAAATTATTATCTCCTGTATCTTATAAATTAAAACCAAGTATTAAAAAAGGTAATAATAAATCTGCTCTTAGTGATGATGAATTCAATTCAAATTTTGTTTTCGAAAAAAATCCAAGTTTTAAAGAAATATCAAAAAAAATAAACAATAAATTGGCAGAATTGAAATACAGAAGTCAATTTAACAAAACAAATAAAAAGCAAAATAAATTACTTACAATTAAACCAATAAAGATTCCAAATTATAAAAATGAATTAAAAGAACTTCCTTTTTCTATAATGCCTTCGAGTTCAATTGAAGAAAAACCTTTGAAAAAATTTATATATTCTAAAAATAAAGATTTAAATTCAATATATAAAATTATCATGAATTAATTTCATTCTAATATGAATAAATTTATTTTATAACTAAATTCCTATAAATTTAGCATACAATTAAATATAACATATAATAATTTCTTTAATCTTTAATAACTACTTTTTTAATATATTGCTTATTTTATTCTAAAACAAAAATTAAAAAATAATTTTATATCCTCTAATTTTTTCTTCTCTGAACCTAATCAATAATCTTTTTTTCTATGGTTCAGAATAATAATTTTTGGTTTTTTTATTTTTTTAATTTCCTTTGATCTTATTGTATTTATTCTAGAATGTTTAATTGTATAATTGATTTAATAAATTTAAAAGGGGAACCAATATTATATTTTACAATTTAACTGGATTTAAACAATTGAATACAAATTTTATATACATTCATTAAATATTAAAATGAAAAAATATAAAACATAATAAATTGTATACCTAAAAAATAAATGTCATTAATCAAAAAATCAAAAATATATTTAATATTTATTATACTTTTCTTTCCATTCACTTTATCTTATAAAACAGAACAAGTTATTGCAGAATATGATTCAGAAACTCAAACTTTAATATATAAAGGAAACCTTTATATTCTCTCTCCATCACCTACGGAACCCTTAATATTAAAGGCAAAAGAAACAAAACATGAATCTAAAGAATCAAAAGAAGGATTATCTGGAGCAGAATTTTGGTTTTACCTTATCGTTGCAATTGCATTAGTATGTTTCGCTGGAGCAATGTCTGGATTAACAGTAGGATACCTTTCAATAGATACATTAATATTAGAATTAAAAATTTCCAATGGAACAGAAATTGAAAAATATTATGCAAAAAAAATATTATCAATAGTATCCAATCATCATTGGTTACTTGTGACATTACTTTTATGTAATAGTTTTGCTGCAGAATATATGCCAATTGTTCTTGATAAACTTGTAAGTGAGTTAATGGCTGTAATTCTATCAGTTACTCTTCTTTTATTTGTAGGTGAAATTATTCCTCAAGCTGCATGTACAGGTCCTAATCAAATGAAAATTGCTTCCTTCTTAGCTCCATTCACATACTTTTTAATGGTTATTACTTACCCAGTATCTTATCCTATTGCTCTTCTTATGGATTGGATTATAGGAACTCATGGAAAAAGCAGATTTTGTAATAGTGATTTAAGAACTTTGATAAAGTTACATACTGTTGATGCTTTAAAAAATTTTGATGTTGTTGATGATGAATATCATCAAGATAGTGAAATAAAAGATTTAAAAGAAGGTGAGAAAGTAGGACTTTCAAAAGAACAAGTCAATTATATGGTAGGTGCTCTTGATATTAGTTCTAAGAAAGCCTTTGATATAATGATTCCAATTGAAAAAACTACTTTGATTGATTATAATTCTACTATTGATAGAAAGTTTATTCAAAACTTACTCACAAAAGGTTTTAGTAGAATTCCAGTATATTTAAATGATCGTGATAATATAATTGGAATTTTAAGGATTAAACAATTAATTGGAATTGATATTTCTAGACAGAAAACAATTAAAGATTTAAAAATTACACTTTCAAGTCCTTTGATTATTAGTAAAAATATGCTAGCTATGGATTTATTGACTGAATTTAGAAAAGGAAGATCACATATGGCTTTTATTACTGAATCTTCTAATGTTGAAAAATTACAAAGAAGATTAGGTTTAGATACTAATAATTCATTAAGAGATTATACAATTTTAAGTAAATTAGAAAAAGGTGATAATAAAGGAAATTATGTTAAAATTTTAGGAATTGTTACTATTGAAGATGTCCTTGAAAAAATGTTTAACATTGAAATTTTGGATGAAGATGATTATAATAAAGGAAAGAAAAAAGATAATCTTAAAAAAGTTCTTACTAAACAAATTACTCAAAGCTTTATAGATAAAAACAAATCTTATTTGAATGATATGTTCGATCAAAGTAATAAAGATACTATTATGGAAGATAATAATACTTATGGTTTGGATGAAGATTATATTTTATACAAAGATGAAAAACAAAAGAATCCTATAATTTAAAGCATATAAATAATAAATATTATTTAAATGAGAATAAGAAATAATTTTTAAAATATAAATTTTATTCATAATATTTATGGAAAATTTTTTTATCCAAAAAAAATGTTAATTACATAATTTTTTAATTATTAAAATGATTCATAAGTAAATAAAAAGTAAAAAAAAGTATTAATGAAAAATGTAATTGCTAGAAACTTTTCAAATGATAATTAATAAATTAATTTTATTGTAATATTTAGAGATTGATTCATAAAAATATAAATAATTAAAAAAGAATCTCCTTAATCAAGAATTTCAGAAAAGAGCTTCTATAAAAAAACTCACACAATATAATTTATCTTATTTTCTTTTTAATATTGAGTAACAACCAAAAATAAATTTTTCATAAGTTCTTTTAAAAAACCATTTTTATAAATTCAAAAAGAGAATTGAATTTAATTATATTCATCATATATGCTATAGATTTTAATAATTTATCTCTTTTTAACATTTTTTTATAAAAAATAAAAACCTTAAAGAATGGACCCAAAATCAATATATAAAAATATATCAAAATTCTTTGATTCCAACGTTTTACCAAATTTTATGAATTTCATAAGAATTCCAAACTCATCTCCTGAATATGACCCAAAATGGGATTCAAATGGTCTTTTACTCAAAGCTTCAAAAAATATAATAAATTTTGCAAAATCTCTTTGCTTAAAAAACACAGAAATAACTCTTCTTAAAGATGAAGGACACACTCCTTTCATTTTAATAGATATATCATCAAAAGTAAATGAAACAAAAACAATATTATTTTATGGTCATTTTGATAAACAATTAGATTCTCCAGGTTGGGATTCAGGAAAATCAGCAACAAATCCAATAATAGAAAATGGTAGATTATATGGAAGAGGAACAATTGATGATGGATATGCAATTTTTTCTATATTAACTGCAATTAAATTTTGTCAAGATTATAATTGTTTAAATTCGAGAATTATTTGTATATTTGAAGGAAGTGAAGAATCTTCAAGTGATGATTTACATTATTATTTTAATAAATTAATGCCTGTTTTCGGAGATAATATTTCTTTATTTTGTTGTGTTGATTTAACATGTTTAGATTATCAAAAAATGTGGATTGTTAATTGTATTAGAGGTGTTATGGATTTTGATGTTAAAATTACTACCTTAAATCAAAATATGGATTCTAATTATGTTAAAGGAGCTTTTCCTGATAATTTTATGATTTTTAGAAAATTATGTGATTTAATTAGAAATGAAAATGGTGAATTTTTACTCGATGAATTAATTCTTTCTGAGGATAAAATTCCTAAAGATAGAAAAAAAGAATTAGAAGATGCTGCTAAAAATATTGGAAAAGATTTTATTAAAAAAATTCCATTATATGAAAATACTAAACCAATGGAAGATGATATTTATAAATTATTATTAAATAATATTTGGAAAGTAAGTATGATTATAAAAGGAATTGATGGAATCCCAGATAAAAAAGAAGAAGGAAATATAATTTCAAAAAATTTAAGTGCAAGAATCCAAATGAGAATTCCTCCTCTTTTAAGTGGTGAAAAAGCTTTTGAAGCAATAAAAAAAAAATTTACTGAAAATACTCCATTTAATGCAAAAGTTGAAGTAAATTTATTAGGAAATGTTGATGAAGGATGGAATGATCAAAATCTTAGTGATAGAACTAAAAAAATATTTAATTATGCTAGTAATGTTGGCTTTGGTAAAGATGTTGGTTTTAAATTTGATGGTGGCTCTGTTCCTTTTATTGAATATTTTGGGAGAAAATATCCAAATAGTGAAATAACAAATTTAGGTATAAGAGGTTTAGAATGTAATGAACATGGACCTAATGAATCTGTTGATTTGGAAGCTTGTAAAAAATTTATTGTTTCATGTGTAGTATTAATGAGTGAATATTAAATTGAAATTTTAGAAAATTATGAAAAATATTTAAATTATTTGATTTAGAGAATAATATTAATTATTATTTGATGAATTTGTCTTTAAATGTTTTTTATAATCTTCATTTAATAGATTTTTTCAATTTGTTTATGTAAGTATTTAAGAGTTTTCTAAGTACTGAAATTAATAATAAATCACTAATAAATAATAAAAAAAATGAATAATTTAAATTTTGAGAAAGAAAAATGAAAAAACACAAAATATCAATAATTAAATTAAAAAATAAATTTAAATTGTATTTATAATATCTAATTCAACTTCTCTCTTATATATTTTTAAATATCCTACAAAAACAGATTTCTAAATAATAATGTTGAAAATGCTTTTTTTAAATTATTTAAGTTTAAAATTTTTCTAAATTATTGATAGTATCCTTACAAAATTTACATTTATTTCTATTATATTTATCTTCATTATTTTTTTATTTATTTTATAATTAAATTTAAAAATTTAAAAATAAATTTACTGTTTATTTTTATAAATGCTGACATTAAATTCACAATCTTAATTTCCCGATTTTTCTATTAATATTTGTGAGTAAAATTTTAAAAAAATAAAAAAAAACATTTAATTTTTTTAAATGTAATATCTCTTTACTTTATTTAATAATATTAAAAATATATAAATGAATTATTATATATTTTATAATAATTTTTAATGTTTGAAATTAATAAATCCTTTAAATCTATCAGCAATACATGAATTTGCTAAATCATTATATACCATAGTAACTTTACCACTTAAAAACTTTTCTTTAATTAAATCTTCTAATTCTCCAATTTTCTTTAAATTTTCATATTCTTGAGATGAAGTATTTTTAAAAAAAAGAAAGTAAATAACAGTAATATAAAAACAATCAAAAAAATGAGAAATATAATATAAAATAATCATGGCCCAATTGATTCTTAATATAACATAAACTCTAGATATAAATGTAATAATAATATAAAAAATTGTGACTAACATATATAAAAAAGAGTAATGAAAAATATTATTAACTAATTCTCTATCATTATCATTCATAATAAAATCATCACTTTGATTTTTAGTATTCTCTTTCATTTCAGGAATTTGAAGACTTATTTTCCTTTTTATTTTACTCATGATATTTTCTTTTTTCAGATTATTATGTTCTTGTGAATAATGTTTAACATCAA
>JAEEGK010017324.1_pt1 | contig 15725 bp, 6 predicted proteins | sample 8958771 | NCBI WGS metagenome assembly JAEEGK01 (sample SAMN16246547, study PRJNA631951) | gut metagenome | biome: gut microbiome; feature: rumen; material: SC-attached | host: Bos | place: Iran: Karaj | collected 2018-10
ATTGTGGCCAATTCGCCCACCGTGAGGCCGTAGACGTACGGAATCCTGTACATTCCCACGAAAGAAAAGTAGCCGTCCTCTACCAGAGGTCCGTCCACCTGAAGGCCGCCCAGCGGGTTGGGACGGTCCAGCACCACGACCTCAATGCCGGCCTCGGCGCAGGCGCTCATCACCAGACCCAGCGTGCTGATAAAGGTGTAGGAGCGGCAGCCGTTGTCCTGGATGTCATATACCATCACGTCGATGTCCTTCAGCATCTCAGGAGTAGGTTTACGCGTGGAGCCGTAAAGCGAATACACCGGCAGGCCGGTGGCGGGGTCGCGCGGCTCGCTGGTCACGTGGTCGCCGGCGTGCTCACTGCCGCGGACGCCATGCTCCGGGCCGTAAAGCGCCACCAGATTCACGCCGGGGGCATTGGCCAGAATGTCAACCGTGCTCACCAGATTGCGGTCCACGCCGCTGGGGTTGGTCACCAGACCGACGCGCTTGCCCTGAAGAGGGGCAAAATCGCTCTCTACCAGCACCTCGAGGCCGGTTTTGACGATGGTTGAGGCCAGTTCGTCTTGGCCCATAGCAGGCTGATTCCCGCCGCGGGCGCCGCAGCTAGCCATAAGCATCAGCGCGAATATTATGTACAGTCGTTTCATCTCAATCGTAAAAGTATAACGATTATAAACGTTTTTAAGCGTTTTAAAACGGATATCTATTCCGTTTTCGTGCCAAAATCGGCGGGAATCTGCTTACGCACCAGCAGTGCCGCAATGATGCCGGGGATGGTGCAGATGCAGGCCCACACGAAGAACATTGTGTAGCCTACGTGGTCGCTGATCCAGCCGGCTGCCATTCCGGGCAGCATCATTCCCAGCGCCATAAAGGCGGTGCCAATGGCATAGTGCGCCGTCTTGTGCTCGCCCTGAGCCACATAAATCAGATACATCGTATAGGCGGTGAAGCCGAATCCGTAGCCGAACTGCTCCAGCGCCACGCAGGCCGAAACCAGCGGCACGCTGCTCATCTTGAGAGAAGCCAGCAGCACGTACAGCAGGTCGGGGACGTTGATAGCCAGCGCCATAGGCAGAATCCATTTTTTGAAACCGCCGCGGGAAATAACCATTCCGGCCAGGATACCGCCCAGCAAAAGTGCTATCACGCCCAGGGTGCCGTATATGGCGCCCACATCGGCAGTTGTGAGGGCCAGGCCGCCCGCCGCCTTGTTGTCCAGCATAAAGGGCTGCGCAATCTTCACCAACTGGCTCTCGCCCAGGCGGTAAGTCAGCAAGAAGAAGAGCATCAGGCCCATATGCGGCTTCTTGAAAAAGGTGGCAAAAGTGGTGGCAAAGTTACGCCAGATGGTGCGGGCGTTAATATCGCTGCGGGGTGCGTCGCTGGCAGGCTTGGGGAGGACGAAGCGGTGATAGATGGTCAGCGCCAGGAAGATGCCGGCCAGCAGGTAGAAAGCCAGGCTCCAGGAGAGGGCGATTTTATCGCCACCCAGGTTCGGGAAAATCTTCCCCTGCTCTACCCAGCCGGCAAACATCACCAGCAGACCCTGGCCGAATATCATAGCCACGCGGTAGAAGGTGTTGCGGATGCCCACAAAGAAGCTTTGCTCTTTCTCTTGCAGGCCGTGCAGATAGAATCCGTCGGCGGCAATGTCGTGGGTAGCGGAGGCGAAGGCCAGCAGCCAGAAGAAGGCCAGCGTGACCTGCACCCAATGGGTGGTGGGTATGAAGAACGCCACTCCGGCAAAAGCCGCTGCGATGAGAGTCTGCATAGCGTTGACCCACCAGCGCTTGGTCTTGATGAGGTCAATGAAGGGGCTCCAGAGCGGCTTGATGACCCACGGCAGGTATAGCCACGAGGTGTAGAGGGCAATCTGAGTGTTGGTCAGGCCCATCTTTTTGTACATAATCACGGCGACGGTCATCACTGCCACGTATGGCAGGCCTTCTGCGAAGTAGAGCGTCGGAATCCAGCTCCACGCGCTGCGTTTTTTCTTTATGGCGTTCATTTAGTAGATGTTTTTCAGTGTTGAATTGGGGTAATAGTGCTGAAGGATAACCTGGTATTTGTAGCCGCGGGCGCCCATTGCGGCGGCGCCAATCTGGCACAGTCCCACGCCGTGGCCCCAGCCGGCTCCGTGTAGAATAAACCCTCCCGGCGTCTTCTCCACCACAAATGCCGAGCTGTATAAATGACTGCGGGAGAGGGTTTTGCGGATTTCCAGCTCCTTGCCTATGGTTTTGGTCTTCTTGCTGCCGACGATTTTAAGGCGGCAGATGCGGCCGGAGACGCCGCGTTCCAGCGGAATCAGGTCGCGGATCTCGCCGTAGTCCTCTCCGGTGCGCTCCAGTATAATCTGGCGCAGCTCTTCGGCGCTATATTCCACCGTCCAGCGGTAGAAATCTTTGGTCTCGCTGTCGTAGTCCTTGAGGACCTGGCCCAGCAGGCGCGCGCTGCGGGTATTGCAAAAGGCGCGCGGGCTGGATAGTATCCAGCGGCGGGCATTCGACTCGCGCGTCAGGTCCCAGTCGCGGCCGGATGCGTAGTCGCGGGCATATTTCAGATAGGGCACCTCTTTATTCTCCCAGCAGTATTTGAACTCCTCAAGCGCGCCGCCGCAGCATTTGGAAAAGCGGGCGTCGCACACGCGGCCGCCATACCAGAGCACTTGGCCCCAGGTGGCCTCTATCACGCGCTTTGTCTTGATTAGCATTGCCGGATTGCCCTGCGGGATGCCCTGGTAGCGCTGGCAATGGTCGTCGGCGCAGAAATCGAACCACTCGTGGTCTTCGCGGTCCTGCCAGCGGATCAGTTCGTCGGGAGTGTCGCACTCCACCGAAGAGTAGCCCTCGCGCACCTCATCGCGTTTGTCCAGCTGGGCAAGCAGCCACGAGCGGGATATCACGGCGTGGGCCTTGAGGAATTCAAAACCGGCGCTGGGCGACATCTCGGAGGCGATGACGCACTGCAGGTAATCCTCTATGCCGACGACATTTATGGCGATGACACAGCCGTCGCGGGCAATGAGACGCAAGTCGCCGGGGAAACTCTGGTCCTGATAGCGCTGCCAGTGGAAGCCCTTGCCTATCTCAACGTTTTTCAGGGTAAAGAAGCTGCCTACAGCGTCAAAATACCACTCCTCACGGGCCTCGCCACCAATCACCACCTTGCCTCCCTCTTCCACTGCGGAAAAGGTCAGCCCGCCCAGGACAAACTCCACGCGCGCCGCCGTCAGAATACCGACGCTTATCGTGCGCTGTTTTCCGCTATGCGTGCCTGAAGTTCCCACGTGCGAATCCTGTCTTTATAAGTGTTGTAACGGTTGGCGGTCGCTACGTCCAGCGACGCATCGCTATTGCCCTCCCAGCGGCGGCAGAAGTACATAACGTCGTAGATGCGACCAATGCGATAATGCCGGCTGATGCGCAACGCCACAGCATAGTCCTCTCCGTATTTTGTGGTCGGGAAGGTCATCTCGCGCACCAGCGGGGTGTAAAAGCCGCGCGGTGCGCCAAGGCCGTTGATGCGCAGGGCGTTGTTGCGGCCGTTGTCGGGTGTCCACTCGCGATGCTCTATCGGGGCCATATCGGCCGGTTTCAGGGCAATGTCGGTGATTTGGTATGATCCTATCACCATAGCGCAATTCTGAGCGTAAAAGGCATCTACAAACTTCTGGACGGTGTTTTCGTCGCTGTAGACGTCGTCGGAGTCCAGTTGCAGGGCAAAGCGGCCGCATTTGGGATGATGCAGCGCGGCGTTCCAGTTGCCGCCTATCGCGTGGTAGGTCTTGTCCTGGGCAATGTAGACCAGCTTGTCGGGATTCTCCGCCGCCAGCTGCGCTATGATTTCTGCGGCGCCGTCGGTGGAGTTGTCGTCCACCACAATCACGTTGTATTTGAAAGAGGTCTTCTGGTTCAGCGCGCTTTTCACCGCATCGGCAATGGTGCGGGCGCGGTTGCGGCACGGGATCACCACGCTGGCCTCGTATTCGAACTTCTCTGAGTTCAGATCGATCTCTTTGAAGGTGGATGGCGCCAGATAGCCGCCTATGGCCTTCAGGTGGGCGGTGCAGGCCTGCTCCATCTCTATCTGGACCTCGCGGTTGCGCGGGTTCACATAGTCGAACAGCTTCTCGCCAAACTCGCGCGTGTCCATCTCTATGTCGTAGTAGAGGAATTCGTTTATGTGGACAATCTTGCCCAGCCGGCTGAGCCGCAGCCGCAAGTCGTAGAAGCCGGCGAATTTCCATTCGACATCCATCCCGGCCACCGCCTTCTTCAGGGCGTCGGTGCGGATCAGCACCACGCTGCCAAAGTCAAAGTCGTCGCGCAGGGAGCCCGGCTGGTAGTCAATCACCGGCGCTTCCTGAACCTGGCCGTCGGCGCCCTTGTTAAAGCGGTCGGCATAGGCCAGCACCGCATCGGTGTCGGCGGCAATCTGCACCATCCGGTGCAGGCCGTGGTGCACCCAGGCCAGCCGCGTGGGCTTATTGTAAATCAGCGTGTACTCACCTTTGGCATTAGCGGCAATCCATTTAACCGCGTCGGTGGAGCGCAGCTCCTCGCGGCAGAACACCTCCCCCACCAGCGGATTCGCCTTAAGCTCCTGCACCGTGGACTTGTCTGCCGTTGCAATAAAACAAGAAATTCTGGTCATTCTTCTTCACGTTTGTCCACGTGAAGATACAAAAAGTTTTTGAGTGCATTTGCGGGAAAGAAAAACAAAAAGAGGTTGCCCGAAGGCAACCTCTTGATGATATTAAGAGTAATCTATTAATTCGAACCGGGTTGTACAATAGTCACTATGTAAGTTGACTGGTGTGAAGAATCCGTAGGATCTGTCCAAGTAATTGTTATTGTACCTGTACGGGTATTTGACGGGTTAAACAGGCCACCCGAGTTGGCAGCGATATCAAACACTAACGAATGTTCGGTTATGAAACTAACGCCACCACCAGTATGTCTGCTAATCCAATTTGCACTTGTGGTCACTGATATATGGGAATTCTGCAGCGTGGGATTTGAAATGTACGGGAGATACAATGTCATAGCGCCGTAAGAGTCCATATCGTAGTGATCGTTCAGAACCACAAAGTAGCGAGTTGCAGGATGCTGGATAACAGGGAGATAATACTTCTTGGTGCTATTGTCAGCAAATGTTGCTGTAACGGTAACAACACCTACGCGAGATTTCTCGGAGTCATTTTGCTTAATTTTGACATCGAAGTTTGCCTTATTGTTACTTATTGCAGACTCATTCGCAACGGTAATCCAATCGGCATCTTTGGTGACAGTATAAGAAACCGCGTCAGTATTGAAAGGAACGTTTACGGTTGTTGCAGGAGACTCAACTTCTACTGCACCAAGTTTGCACTCAATGTAGCTGGGAGTCGGTGTAGGTTCGGGTTTGCCGAGCTGAATAACTGTAACCGTTTTTGTTGTAACACCAGCACCTCCACCCAGTGTTGAAACAAGTACAAATTGTGTAGAACGTTGTGTGGTTTCAGGGTTTGCCTCAGTTTGGATCCTTACATCTGTACCAGTTATCGTTACAGTACACCAACTTGCGGGGGTATCTTGCAGAGACAACGTGCCATTAGTATTTGCATAAGTGGAAACTGTTACTTTACCTGACGGGACGAAGTATTGCAGAGGCATATCAAGATAGGGTAAATCATCTTTCTGACGTTTAACAGTAACTGTCTTGGTCTCGGTCAAAGGACTACCACTCTGATATGTTGCCTTTACTGAAATATTAACCTGTTTATCTGAAGTATAATACTTGTCAGCCACGGGTTTGAATGTAATGATCCAATTGTCACCTTCCTGTGAAATCAACGGAGATGATAACCAATCACAGCTTGTAGGCACAGTTGCTTCAAGGTTAATAGCATTGGTGTGTACAGGGAACGAAATAGTCGTCTCCTGATCAATTACAACCTCGGAACTTATTGCAAAGTAGTTGGGATCTTCGGAGCCATAAGCCTGCTTAACGATAACTTCGGCAGATTTATCGCCCTTGGAAACTTTTATCTTACCTGTACGTGCAGCACCTGTCTCATTATCAGCAGTCTTGACAGAGAATTTTGCATCACTGGAGGTCGGGATTGTAATCCAAGCTGCGCCTTCGGTCACTTCAAATGTCAAACCTGTCAGATTGGTGAATACAGGAACCTCTGTTACTGCAGCATCAATCTGCTTCCTATAGACAACTTCCTGAACATACAGATACTTTTCAGCAGCCGGTGACTGGATCACTTTGATTTCAATATCAGCGGTCTCGCCATCAGCAGCATAGGTTGCAGTAACAGTAACCGTAGCTTCCCTTGACTCTAAAGCTGTATTTTCAGTAGGGGTAACCAGCAAGACAGCATCTTCGTAAGGTTCTACAGTCAGCCAACTGCTTGCCTCTGAAGGAACAGTTACAGACAATTCATCCTTGAGAGCGTCTGTATTGAGGGTCATGAGCATGCCACCAGTGTGGTCGTTGTCAATAATGAACTCCTTGGGACCATTGAGGTAGTGAATCAGGGCCTCAGGAGCCAGCTGAGTTACGTTCATGGTCTTTGACTCAGTTGTGCCGTCTGCATAGGTAGCTGTAACGGTAACAACCGCGGTACGCTCTGCTCCGGTGTTAGCCTCAGCTGCGAGTTTCACACTACCCTTGGTAGCGGTCAACCAAGTTGCAGCAGCATCGGCCTCAACTGTGTAGTTTGTTGCATTGGTGAATACATTGACTGTCTCTTCAGATGCCTCTGCGGGGAGAGTTACATCGTCAACAGCAAGGAAGAGGTAGTTCTCGGCTGTGGGAACTGGAGTACTTTCTTCATCCTTAGGGAGCTGGATAACGTTGATAACCTTTTCTGCCTTTGTACCGTCTGCAAACGTGGCGTTGATGGTTACGACGCCTCTACGAGGCTCACCAGTCTCGTTCTCGGTGATCTTAACCTTGACGTCTCTTGTATTATTATCAGCATCGGTGACAATAGAGGCATACAGCCAGTTGGGGTTGGAAGAGCGAGCAATTACCTTGGTCGCATTGTCAAAGATAGGAAGTCTGTCTTCAACCTCAAAGTAAGGAACAATCCAATTGCTTATGTAAACATCAAGGATGTTCTCTGTAGGAGACTGAGTGATTGTAGCAGTATCTGAATGGAGCTTGTTGGCGCTATCCAGCCAGTCAATCCTGATGACGCCTTCGCGGACATCGCCGGTGGTATTGGCTGTCAGTTTAACCTTGAACTTGGCAATCGGATCACCGGAAACGTCGGGAGTTGCAACAGCAATCCAGTCTTCATTTTCAGATGCACTGATGTTCTCAACTGTAACGCCAGTGGAACCATAAGCAGCAACGTATACATATTGCTCTGCACTGCTTGCGGCAATAGTGGGATCAAGCACCTTGAACTCAACATCAGCAGCTGCAGCTGCAGGCTGGAAGACGGTGATGACTGCAATCAGGTTGTCATCAGAAAGAATCTGTATCGAGCTCTCACGGTCACGGCCTGTGTTGTTGGGTTCAGCCTTGATGGTTACAAAGCCCCAGTCAGGTGCTATACCCCATGTTGCAACGGAGTTTGCAAGCCAGGATGCAGTACCCATACCGATTGCGATCTTGCCACTGTAGTTGAACTGTACTATCTGCTCGTCACCAGCGGGATCAACTGCGATGTAGCTGAGAGCCGGTGTGAGAGTTGCACCTCCCTGGATCACGGTAACTTCAGCCGTCTGGGTTGCACCCTTGGCGTCGATATAGGTAACCTTGACAGTAGCTGTGCGCTCTTCTGCAGAATTGTTCTTGGCGGCAGTGAATTTACCAGTAACCATCTTATCACTAATGGTCTTTTCACCGGCAGTAAGCCAGGAAGCGCTGGGTACCATTGCGATATCTTCAACTGCATCTACATCGCTGCCGTAAGCAATGATTTCGAATTCCTGCTCGTCTTTGCTCATCTGAACAGTCTCGGGAGTGAGCACTGCGAATACAGGTTCAGTCTCAACCTGTGCGGGCTGGAATACATTGATGACAGCAATAATGTTGTCGTCAGAGAGAATCTGTACAGAGCTCAGACGGTCGAGGCCGGTCTCGTTAGGTTCAGCCTTGATGGTTACAAAGCCCCACATACCGGGGAGGTAAGGTGTTGCAACGGTGTTTGCAAGCCAAGGTGCAGTACCCATACCGATTGCGATCTCGCCGGTGTAGTTGAACTGAACAATCTGCTCTTCACCTGCAGGGTCAACTACGATGTAGTCGATAGCAGGAGTGAGAGAACCGCCGTTTTGGATAACGGTGACAGTCTTCTCGTGATTCTGACCCTTCTCGTCAATGTAAGAAACCTTGACAGTAGCGGTGCGGGAATCTGCGGAATTGTTCTTGGCAGCCTTCATCTTGGCTGTCCAGTTAGTCTGATCAGCAACGGTAACATCACCGTCCTTGGTGAGCCAAGCAGCATCGCTGGCTACCACTACAGACTCTGCATTTACGTTTGCATAGCCCTCGATAGCAACTTCCTGCTCTTTGTTGTCGATGTAGATAACATCTCCAGAGCGAACAGCGAAGTAGGTATCCTTAGCAGGCTGGAATACGGTGATGATCTTGCTCTCACTGCCGTTGGAAACGGTGATGTAAGCGGTGCGATCTTTACCGGTAGTGTTCGCGGCTGCAACAATCTTCAGAGTTTGAGGATCGGTATTGTTGGCAATAGTTGCCTCAGTAATCCACTCTGCAGAAGGAATTGCGGTCAGAGCATCCTCGGTTTCGAAGGTCAGAACCACAGTCTCGCCCAGTGCATCTACAGTGATGAAGTCAACAAGTGCCTCAAGCTCGCCACCGTCGGTAGCTGCCTGATTTACAACGATTGTCTTCTGAACGGTGTCGCCCTTCTCGTCGAAGAAGGTAACGATGATTTCGCCCTGGCGGCGTTCACCGGTGGTGTTTTCGGCAACGGTGAACACAGCATTTACGATCTGATCAGTAGCTTCAGGTTCAGTCTTAACGGTGATCCAAGGAGCGTTGGAGATCATAGTGACCTTATCGGCGTTGACGCTTGCGTATGCAGAAACGGTGATGTCGCTTGCAACCTTGGTCACAAGAACGTTCTCACCGCTGAGGATTGCGAAGTATGTATCAGCTGCGGGCTGGAATACCATAATCTTCTTCTCCAGAGTCTGACCCTTGTCGGTCTCAGTGATGAGGGTAAGACTTGCGTGACGATCTTTACCGGTGGTGTTAGCAGCTGCATAAAGCTCAACGGTAGCGATATCGAAGTTCTCGTCAACATCTACCTTAGATGTGAGCCAGTTCTCAGATGCAACAGCACGGAGAGTCTTGACATTGGTAATGACAGGGATCTTGATGGTATCATCAACGGGCAGTACACTTACTCTGTCAGACAGGCCGTCAAGTACATTGTATGTACCGGCCTGGGTTACAGTGAAGCTGTCGGTGTAAGGCTCGCCGCCTGCCCTCTCGATGGTAACGGTAACGGTAGCGGTACGAGGCTCTGCAGTGGTGTTCTCCTGAACTGCGATACCGATCATACCGCTTTCGAGGTTAAACTCGGTTACTTCCAGCCAGAGAGCACTGCAGTCCCAGTCGGAATTGGTAATGTCGCCGGCTGCGAATACAACAACGTGGAAGTTCTGCTGCTCTTTGCTGACAACGAAGTTATCCATTGGTATATCGAGGTAAGTGTCAGCTGCCAGCTGGATAACCTGTACGCGTTTCTCTACGCGGGTCTCGTTCTCAGCACCAGTGAAGATGATGATGGTAGCCTCACGCTGCAGACCGGTATCGTTGTCGTCAACATCCCAGTTGACGGTTTCATCACCTTCGCCGTCATAGTCAACAGGTTCAAGCCAATCCATTGACCAGTCAAGATCCCAAGTACCGGAGGTAACAACCTGAGTCCAGAAGCTTGCATTGTGTGCAGGAAGGACAACCTTCTCGGGAGATACCATCAGGGTTGCATTCAGAGGATTCTGGTGGATGGTAATGATGTGAGTGAGTTTCTCGCCCTTGTCGGTAACGGTGGTGAGGGTTACGTATGCGGTACGTGCCTCAGCGTCCTCGTTCTTGCTGATGCCGATTACAATCTCCTGAGGATCAACGTCCTGGTTGGGGGTACCGTAAAGAACCTTGCACCAGCCGCTCTGCATTGCACTTACAGAAACGCCGACCTCGGTATTGCCATAGAACGGGAGTACCACTTCTTCACCCCAAGGTGAAGCCTCATAGTAGTCTACGTATACATCAAGGATGTTGATGGTAGGAGCCTGGGTAACGATGAAGGTATCGCTGATAGGCTCGCCGGCCTTGAGCTGCAGGGTTACAGTAACGACTGCGGTACGAGGCTCAGCAGTGGTGTTCTCTGCGATTGCGAAGTTGAGGGTCTTGTCGTCACCGCCGGTGTACTGGATCCAGTCTTCGCTGCAGTTAACCTGCATATCAGTGAAGTCACCAGCTGCATAGTAGCCGACAGCGAGTGTCTGCTGTTCTTTAGTTACTGCGTATGCAGCGATAGGTATTTCAATATAGGTGTCGCGAGCGAGCTGGATTACATTAACAACCTGCTCTTCACGTTCGTTGTTCTCGGGACCGGTAGCAACGGTGATTTGTGCGCGACGGTCGTAGCCAGTAGTGTTTTCAGCAGCAGTCCAGTTGATAACTGCGTCGCCAAAACCTGCAGCTTCAGTGGATACACCACCTTCTACAGGGTTGGTGAGCCAGTTGCTGGAGTTGGTTGCCCACCAAGTACCGGTGGTATTGATGGTCATTGCAAACTCTGTTTCGGTTGCAGGGATTACAACCTCCTTGGGAGTTACGCTCAGTGCTGCATAGAGAGCTGCCTGACGGATGGTGATCACCTTGGTGATCTTCTCACCTGCGTCATTAACGGTAGCGATGGTAACGAATGCAACGCGTGCTTCGCCGGTGCGGTTAGGATCAACCTCGATCTTGATGATCTTCTGAGGATCGCTGTAGCTGCAGCATTCTGCAGTGTAGCTGTCCTCGTCAACACCAACGGATACGTGGCACCACTCTTCGCTTGAAGAAACGCTTACAGGAGTGTTAGCGTAGTAAGGGAGAGCAACTTCGTCGCCACGGGCCATTACATCGATAACGTCTACGAATACGTCAAGGATGTTAACGGTAGGAGACTGAGTGAAGGTAACGGGGATTGCGATAGGATCACCGAATACAGGGGTGCAGGTGATGGTAACAACACCGGTGCGAACCTCTGCAGTCTTGTTTTCCTGAACGGCTACGTTAACAAAGCCGTCTTCCATATCGCCAACTCTGAGCCAATCTACGTTGGAAGAAGCCACAACGCTCTCTTCGTTGCCGGAAGTTATGAAGGTAACCTTTGCAGGGCCACCCCACTTGTCGAACAGGAATGAGCGGACGGGAACTTCAAAGTAGAACTGCTCGGGACGCTGGGTAACAGTGATGGTAGCGCTCTCGCGCTGGCTGTTTTCAGCACCTGTCTGGATAGTGATGACTGCTACGCGTACCTGGCCGGTCTTGTTCTCGGCAACATTTACGTTAAGCATATAGTCACCGGTGCCCTCAGTCTTGTCGATGGTCAACCAGTCGCTGTCGCTGCTTGCAGTCCAGCTGTTGTTGGTAAGAATGCTTGCTACAAAGTTCTGAGCAATAGCATAGAGATTCTTCTCTGCGGGAGATACAACCAGAGTTGAGTAAGCAGCACCCTGACGGATGATGGTGGTCTTGGAGATAATCTCACCCTTCTCAGAGTCGGTGGTAACTGTTACGACAGCTACGCGAGGAACAGCGGTCTCGTTCTTTTCAACGGTGATGACGAGATTCTGACCGTCAGCCACTACGTTGCACCAAGGCTCACTGCTGCGAGCGGAAACAGGAGTATTACTATAAATAGGTATACGGAAGGTTTCACCTACCCACTCTACTGCATACTCGTCTGCGAGTACATCCAGAATGTTGATGGTGGGAGCCTGAGCCACGCGTACCTGACGGATGATAGGATCACCGGCCTGGCCGTGGGTGATGAAGGAGATGACGCCTTCGCGTGCGATTGCAGTGGTGTTTTCTGCTACCTTAACAGTAGCAACGCCGTCTGCCACGCTTTCTACGGTCATCCACTTGGAGCTTGAAGAAGCGGTAACGGTCACGTTGCTGCCCTCAAGAACGTAAGGGATCTCGATGGTCTGCTCTTCGACGCTCAGAGGATAGTCGGTAACAGGAACATCCAGATAGAAATCAACGGCTGCCTGACGTACAACGATCTGGCGGGTAATGCGGTTCTCGTTTTCAGGGCCGGTGGTGAAGGTGATGACTGCGATACGCTCGCGACCTGTGTCGTTTGCAGATGCAGTAACGGTGATGAGATTGTCGCCGGTGCCCTCAGTCTCGCTGAGAACAATCCAGTCGCTGTCTACTGAAGCGGTCCAGGTGCCCACTGTAGCAACGTTCAGAGTGAACTGACCTGCCTCTGCAGTGAGTGTCTGGCTCTCGGGAGATACAACCAGAGCAGCGTTGCTAGCAGACTGGGATACCTCAATCTGGTGAACCTCAGTCTTACCGTCAGCCTCGGTGAGGACAGTGATGGTAGCCACGCGGTCAGCGCCGGTGTTATTCTCTTCTACAGTAATCTTGAATGCGCCGTTGCCGTCGCCGCTGGTAGGATCAACTGTGCACCAGTCAGCAGAAGAAGCAACCTCCCAAGGACCGTTGCAAGCAATGCTCATAAGATATTCGCCTGCATACTTGGTGAAGGAAACTGCGTCTTTGCCAAGTACAAGTTGTGTACCCTCGGAAGTCTGGCGAACCAGGACTGTGGTGGATACAATACCATCGTTGGAGGTGATGGTGATCTTACCCGAACGTTCGTTGGGTGTAGTATTGGCTGCTACAAAGAACTCGAAAGTACCCTTGTGATTGCCAAAGCCGTTGTCAACGGTGATCCACTCTACATCACTGGACGCGGTCCACTGCAGATTGGACTCAATAACAACGGTGCCTTTTCCCGTCTCGGGGCCGACAAGCACGACTTCGTGGTCGGCTTTCAGGAACGGAATCTCCTCCTCGTAGCAACCTGTGGTGAGGAATGCTGCGAGAACGAAGCAAAGAACCGAAAGGTTTCTCAAAAGTTTTTTCATAGATATTATTGATTAGTTGTTGTTTTGGCTTTTTCTGGCAATGGCAAGAGCCCTGTTGCGATACTCGCTCTCCGGAAGGAGAATGAGGATGGACTCAGCTTCTGCATATTTACCTGCACCTATCTTAGTAAGAGCGGTGTTGTAGTCTGCGTAGCCGCTGAGCAGGCGGTCTGCCTTTGCATATTCTTCATTCATCAGGCACAGGATACCAAGGTTGTAGTCAGCCTCGGGAATCTTGCCTTCGATGTTCTCGTAAATAGCCTTGGCCATTTCGTAGTTGCCGTTCATAAAGTATACGAGAGCGCGGTTTGCGTTCACATACTGATTTGCATCCTTGAAAGGAATCTTGTCGGCAACCTCGGCAGCTTCTGCCCACTCCTCTGCGTCAGCGTGAGCGAGCATCTCTGCGTTGAGGTCAAACACCTCTTCGTTGGGCTTCTCTACCAGAGTGTGCACGGTGGTGCACTCGTCCAGGTCGCACACGTAGTTGTACACCAGACCGCGGCCGTCGGTAAGAACGGGGCAGAGGTCGATGTGTGCGCTGCGGCACTTAGGGAAGTAGTTGGCGAAGATGGTCTTGTACTCAGAAGGATACTTGCTCTTGATCTGGCGCTCGAGAGCGTCGGAATCTTCGCGGCCATTTTCAATCATATTGATGATTTCGGCAGCGTGAGGAAGGCCGCTGGAAGCCAGGCACTCGCTCACTACATCCCAGTTCTCTACGTTGCTTACAAAGTTGCAGTTGTCGTAGGGGATGCCTATGCTGTCGAAGTAATCTTTCACAGCTTGCTGACGTTTCTCGGCAAGTTTAGTGTTGTAGTCATAAGGAGCCTCGGGAGAGTCGCTGATAATGACGTCCATTGTGTAGGAAGGAACGTTGCTGTTGAACACGATGTTCTTGTAGTTCTGAACGAAGTCGTTCTCGTAGAACTCGGGCTCGATGACTGCGCTGTTAACCTTGAAGGGGATGTGGGTGGTCAGGCAGAGGTTCTCGTCCTCGCAGCGCTTGGTCATATAGAAGAAGTGCATAATGGGAGAGCGCTCTACCATACCGGGGATGCTGTAGATGCCGCAATATACGGGAACGGTCTCAAGAAGGAGATCGTTGGTATATGCATTGCCGATTACATCGACAACCAGGCAACCGCCGTCCATCCAGTCTTCGAAGTTGCTGTGAAGGGTGTATGTGTATTCAGTTGCGCCGTCTTTGTTGTAGCGGATGCGCTTGCAGATACCGTCGGATTTGTTCGGCTCGTACTTGGTCATACGCTGGTTGAAGACGTCGTGGTTGCGGCTCTCCATCACAACGGGAGTGAGGGCGATGTTGGTATCACCCTTTGCGCTGCGGATGTAGGGACGGAACTGAACGCCTGTGTGGCGGCTGAGATACTCCGCAGGGAGAGTGTAGGTGATGTCCATATCCACGGTGCCGTGGTCGTTGGAAACGCCTACCTGATTGAGAGTAACCTCTGCGGGACGGTATTCAGTAAGTTTCTGAAGATTAATACAAGCATCGCAAAAGATTATTGCGAAGATCAGTGTCAATACAATTTGGAACTTTTTCATAATCTTGCGCTTGTTTTAGAAGAGGAAGTAAGTGAATTTCAGACCGATACGAGTCAGACCGATGTTCTGGCGGTTGAGGCCGTCACCAATCATGATGCCGTTGCGGACAAGCTTGGTGCCTTCGTTCATCCAAACGCGGAACTCGTCGCTGACCTGGGAGTCGCCGTAAGGCTCATCCTTAGGGTCGTAGCAAATGACCTTGGAGTCATTGAGGTAAGTGTAACCGAAACCTACGAAACCTTCCAGATTCCAGCTCTTGCTGAGCATCCAGGAGTATCCGTAAGAGAGGCCTGCACCGTAAAGATTACCCCTGTAGGCATACTGCTTGAGACCAAAATCGTGGTATTCGCCATAGTGGCCTTCAATACCGATGTAATGGCCTGCAAACCTATACCGGGGATAAATTCTCAGCTCGGGCTGAACAGCCCAGAAGTTGGTCTTCTTTTCTCCGAAGTTGAAGGGATTGATAGCCCCGTCAACAGTCAGAGCCAGATGCCTGCTGAGACCGATGTCCAGGCCGAGGTTCGGCGTAGCCGCAGCCCAACCAAGAACGTTGGTGCCTACACCCAACCACTGTGCGTTGGATGTCAGCGGAGCCAGCATCAGGAGAGCGGAGAGAAAAACGGTAAGTTTGAGCTTTTTCATTTTTCTAATACTCGTTTAGTTGTTAATAATTAAGTACTTGATTATATGATATTTACAAATTCCTTTTATTATTATCTACGCGCACATCAACGCGCAATGCGCATATAAAGCGTTCAAAGATAATAATTTTTTGACAATTAACAAATAATTAACACTTCCGAAACGCAATTTTGCTTTTCGAAAAGTTTCGCTTTTTGTCTAAAAAGGGAACTCTTTACTCGAAGTAGAGGGGTGCGAACCAAGTGCTCCACTGCCCCCATTCGCCAGTGGCCACATATGCGTAGGACACGTATTGCTGCTGGCTGAGCCTGATGTGGCCCTCACCGTCTCCGCTGACGCCCATATTGTGCATTCCGGGCTGGGTAAAGCCTC
>JAEEGK010017325.1_pt1 | contig 15724 bp, 11 predicted proteins | sample 8958771 | NCBI WGS metagenome assembly JAEEGK01 (sample SAMN16246547, study PRJNA631951) | gut metagenome | biome: gut microbiome; feature: rumen; material: SC-attached | host: Bos | place: Iran: Karaj | collected 2018-10
TCCAATAATCCCAATAAGAATAGTATAAATAACAATAAAAATATGAAGTTTTTTCTTTGTAATAGCAAAAATAAAAGAAAAAACACAAGAAAAAATACAATAAAAATCAACACAAATTAAAAAAAATAAAAAATTAATTCTATTATTTTTGCCAATACAATTATTAACATAAGTACAATGATGATCATGAACTAAAACACATTTTCCACAATATCTACAATGATGTGTTCTTAACTGTCTAATAATATGACAAGTATCACAATATTTTAATTTAAAAACTTTACCTTTAATAATAACTTCAGGATTTTTTTTAATAAATTCACTTTTTGTAATATTATCTTTATCTAATTCTTGATAACCAGGATTACTAGTTAAAACATCAAAATAAGATAATAAAGTAATAACTAAAATAAAATCACCAATTAAAAAAGAAATTAATTTCCATTTTAATTCATTTATTTTTGGAAAAGCAATAATATTATATGAAGCAATTGGAACAAATAATCCAAAAATTACAGAATAAAAACAAGCTGACCATGAATCATGACTTAAAAAAATTCTAGATTTAGGACAACATGAACATGGAATAATTTTAGTACCCAAATTATTATATTTGTCAAAATCAAATTTTTGAGGTTGTGAATGAATAACTTCATTAACTACAACTTCTTCTTGAGTAACATTACTCATTTTATTATTCTTTTTTGTTTTTTTTAAAATAAAATAATTAATTTATTTATATTTTTTTTTAATATTTTAATTAATTTTTTTGGACCATTAAAAAATTTTTTTATAAATATTACTTATATAAGAAAAATTTGTTTTAAAGTTTGGGACCTATTCGTAGGTCATCCGCTAAAATTGGAACGATACAGAGAAGATTAGCATGGCCCCTGCGCAAGGATGACACGCTCAAATCGAGAAGTGTATAACAAATTTTTTTTTACCTTTTTTCATTTTTAAAATATATTTAATTACTTTTTTAATTTAGCATTTAAAATAATTAATATTGAATATTTCTTTATAGAGAGAAATTAAAAATTCTTCTTTGTTATTTTCTATTAATGAATATATTTTTTCAATACTTATATTTTTGTATATTTCTTCTTTACATTTTTCTAAAATTATTATATTTTTATTTTTTTTTATTAAAAAATTTGGAGTGAAATAATTATACCATTTTAATTTTATATTTGAAAATCTATTATCTTGAATAATTGTATGATATAAATTACCTATTTTATATTTAGTTTCAATTGAAGGGATAAATTGACTATTATTGAATATATTTTCTGTTTTTTTTACCTCAGAAGAAATTTTACTATTCAATATAACAGTTTTCCCTTTAATATTATTTATAAAGTTAAAGGAATGCTTATCTTCTATGTCTTTTAATTGGATTTCAGAAGGATTTATAAATTCTTTATTTATATTAAAAAATGTTTTTGAACATTTTTTTTCAATATTTCCATTATATTTTTTTTTTAAATTACTTTTAAACATAATAGAATTAACTAATTCTTGTAAATAAATTTTGCGAGTAAAAAAGCAAGTAATTAATTTTATAAAAATCTTAATTACTTTAATTAATGCTCCTATCTCAGCAATAATATCCTGTACTTTTAAATATTTCCTATTATATTGTTGATTTTTACCATTTGAGATTAATTTAATTAATCCAATTCTTGAACTATCTAATAAATCAGAAAAATCTAAACTAAATTCATCAATATAATTAATACTATACTTTTTATTTTTTGAATATAAATAGCCATTATCAGATAAATAATTAATTACAGAATATTTATATTCATATTTTTTATAATTCTTAGAATTGAATTGTAATGAATGTAAAGAATATATTGGTTTAATTGGATATGAAAAATTAAAATGATTAATTTCATATTCTGGGATATATAAATAAAAAATTGAATTTTCTAATTTTTCTTCAATTTCTAAATCATCATAACAATCATCAATACATTTTTCTATATTAAAATATATAAAAGAATAATCATTTTCATATTCTTTTTCCATTAATTTTATATTATTTAAATTTGCACAATAAAAATTATTCAAATTATTGAAAAAAAATTCAGTATTAGAATCACAATTCTCTAGAGGTATTTCTAAAATAGGTTGATTAAAAGAAAAATAATTCAGATTAATTTTTAATAATTTTCTATCAGACATTATATCCTTTCCATCACTATCAATAAATCCAAACATAATTTTTGTATTATTTAAATAAATTGGTGTTTTATAATTTTTTTTAATAATCGAAATAATAGTAAAATCATTTCTTTTGAATAAATTAATAAAATAAATTATAATTATTATTACAAAAAAAATAATTGAAAAAAATCCACTAATTCCTCCTAATAAAGTATGGAATTTGGCTTTATTTTGAAACATTAAATTAAAACCAAATGCATAAATATCTGAATAATATAATGACTCATAAGATGACATTTAAAATTTAATTTTTTTTTAAATATAAAAAAAACATAAATAAAATATATTAATTAAATATTAAAAAAAATAATTTAAATATATATACAAAGAAATAATTAAATAATATTATAACCAAATTTTTTTAATGTAAATAAAATTGTTTGAATAGCAGAAACAAAACCAATAGTAGATAAAATAATAATTAATACAATAGCAAAAATATTTTTCCAATGAGATAAATTATAATTATTACTTTTTACATAAAGACATCCAGGAATTAAAATAGAAATAATAACAGCAATTAATCCTCCAAGTAAAGAAATATAAGTTAAAATATCTCTAAATAAAACACTAATTAAAGTAGAAATTATCATAGAAATAGATGAAAGCAAAAAATTTTGACAATTTGAAATTGAATCAGAACCTGTAAATAATTCAACAAAAGAAATTCTAAATGAATTAAAATTAGGTCCAATTGCAAGTATTAAGCTAATTGAAATTCCAATTTTTGCAATTATCATTGCTATATCAAATGAAAAAACTCCATTATTTTCTCTATAAATTATTAAATCTGGTGAATTAATCGGAGAAGTTAAAAAACCTGAAATTGATATTAATATATATATTAATGTGTTTAATAATACACTTCTTCTAAATACTTTTTTTATTCTTTTTGTTGTGTTGTTTTTTAATGTTTTATATACTGGAAAAACTCCTATATGACAATTAAAACAAAAGAATATTGTTGCAAAACTTTGTAAAAATATAAGATCAGACTTAAATGCATTTTTTAAATTATAAAAATTTTCATGAGTATTTAAATCATTTTCTTTTTTTATATTTTTTAAATAATTATAATAAAAATAAGGTGATTCAACAATAATAACAATAATCCCATAACTCAATGTTGTAATACCTAATAATGAAGTATATCTCATTTTACTTATATCTCTTAAACAACATAAAGGAATTAAAATAATAAAACATATACTAAACATAATAGAAAATTTATAAATATTTTTATCCCAAATTTCCTTTTCAAAAATTTCAAAATTATCATAATTACCTTTAATAATATTAAAATCATAAATAACTCTTCCAATAAGTGAATAAATTACAACTAAATAAGCAGTTATAACTACAAAAATATCAATTATAATTACAATATCTAAAAAAATTCCAGTTTTATATCCAAGAATATCTTTTACAATTGTAGAATAATCTTTATATTGTGTTTTTCTTGCTGCATATTCCATACAAAATAATGTCCAATAAGATAAAATTGCTCCTATAATAAGTAAAATAATTCCATTAATTAAACCAATTTGAGTACATCTTAATGGTAAAGAAAAACATCCTGTTCCTAATGCTATTGATGATAAACCAAAGATTGAACCTCTTAAACTACCTGTTTCCATTTTTCCTAAATATCTTTCAAAACATGTTTTTTTTTTATTTATACTTTTTTCTTCTATTAATGTTGATGAAGTTGCATCTGTGAAATCACTATCTCTTTTTAATGATGAATTTTGTGGACTTTTATTCATTTAATAATTAAATATGATAATATAAAATTATTTATTTTATTTTTAAATTAATTTTTTTATTATCAAAGTTTTAAAAAATATATATATCAATATTATTTAATTAATCACAATTATTTATTTTTTTTATTTTTTTATAATTTAAAATTAAATCAAATATAAAAAATTTCATTTTTAATATTCTTTTATTATTAATTCTTATTTATTTTTGAGTTTTTGAAAAATCAATTAATATATAAAAAATATTAATAATTTTTTATTTAATTAAAAATTATTTTTATTTTCAATAATACTATTTTCAACAAATATTTTCTTCATAATTTTATTAAATATCAATTTTCTATTGTTTTTATTTTTTTATATTTATATAGGATAAATATTTCATACATAAAATATATTTTAAATATATTAATTTATATCAACATCTTTGAAATTTAAAATATTAAAAAAAATACTTTAAATTAAAATAATAAATGGCATTTATTGATGTAGACTGTTCTTTAAAATTATTGTATATATTTTTCTATATTACTTTGGGCACTATTCTAAGGAAAATTACTTTTTCATTTAATGAAGCTTTTAATAATATATATAGTTTAAATACTACACTTATAATAAGTTTTTTACAAACTTTGTTTTATTTTCTGGATAATATAAGAAAGGAAAGAACTATAGATAAGGAATTAGAAGAATTCAAAAAAAAAAAAAAGAAGAGAAATTAGTCAATTTAAATGAAAATATAATTAAGACTCTCTCAAATAAAGAAAGAAAAACTAAATTGAAATTATTTTTTTTTTTAATAATATGTGGAATATCAGAAGCAATAAGATTATTATATAAACTATTTTTGAATGAAGGAAAAAAAGACATTAGTTATTTCATTTCAGGACCACTTTTATTAGTAATTATGATTTTATCATATTTTATTTTAAATGTAAAAAGTTATCAACATCATTATTTCTGTCTTATTTGTATGTTTATTGGTGATATTTTAATGGGTTACAATAATGGAAAAGAAAACAATATAATTAAAGGAATATTGAATAATTATAAAAACAATATTTTTGATTTTTTTTTTTCTGCTCCAAAAATTTGTATAGAAAAATATATGATGCATTATTTATATGCAAATCCTTATTTAATTATCTATTTTGAAGGAATTATTCAAATTATAGTTATATTATTTGTATATTCAGGTTATATTATTTATATTATTTGTAACAATAAAGAAAATCAATATATTTTTGATCAAGTGTTTTTTATAAAAGAAATACTTAATCATTGGCTCATCATTCCAGTCTTTTTTTTAATATTAGTAATTCTAAAATTTTTGGAATTAAGAATTAATGAAAAATTTGGTCCAACATATTTAGTAGTTGCAAGTACATGTTTTATTTATTATAAATTTTACGACGTTATAAGCGGAAATTCTAAATTGACTAATAATATTCAAAAAATTTATTATATAATATATGCTATTATTCCTTTTTTTTTCTGTGAAATAATAATATTAAATTTTTTGGGATTTGGAAAGAATACTAGAAAAATTATATCTGAAAGGGAGCGAAGAGAATTAAAAAAGTTAGAAGAAGACATACAAAACTTTGAGTTGTCAATAAATTTAGTTTAAAATCTATTATATAAAAGATAAATATTATTTTTAATTTAAAAATTATTTTTTTTATTAAAAGAACATAAATGGGTTCCATTGATTTTGATTTTCAAATCAAATTAATTTATATTTTATTTTATATTTTAATTATCATACTAACAAGAAAAATCAATTTTGCTCAAAATGGTTTAAATGATTCTTTTAAACAAATGGATAGATTAAATATACCTACTATTTTAAGTTTCTTACAAATTTTTACTATATTGATTTATAAAAAAAAGAAAAAAAAAATATCTTCAATTCAATTAAGTGCTATAATAAATAATACATCAGATTTCCAAAATGAAAGTAATGAAAATTCATTTGATTATTTAAATAATCTTAAAACAAAAAAAAATTTTAAATTAAAATCATATATATTTTTATTTCTATGTGGATTATTTGAGGGAATTAGATATTATTTATCAATCACTTTATTAATTGGAAAAAAAGATATTAGTTTTTATATATCAGGATTTTTTTCTCTTGAACTATTAATTTTTTCATATTTAATTTTAAACATCAAAAGTTATTGTCATCATTATTTTTCTGTTATTCTTTTTTTTATATGTGATATATTAATGGCTCTATTACCAAGTTTAAAAATGAAAAAAATTTCTTTTTTAGTAATTATGAATAAATTTTTAGATAATACTTTATATTATTTTGTAGGATTTTTTTTCCCAATAATTAAAATTATTCTTGAAAAATATTTGATTAGAGATTTAGAAATGGATATATTTGTTATAATACATTATGAAGGAATATTTCAATTAATTTGTTTTATAGTTTTAAATATAACATATATTATTTATTATATTTTTATTAATGAAAGCCATATTTATTTAATGAATCAAAAAATTTTTTTAAAAGCAATTTGCACTAAATGGATTCTATTCCCTTCTTATTGTATAATAATGTTGATTTTAAAAATATTAGAATTAGTGATTAATAAGGAATTTGGACCATTTTATTTTATTTTAGCAAGTTCTGCCTTTATTTTTGAAAGATTTTATGAATATATTTTTAATTTTAAAAATAATGATATAAAATATATAATTTTGAATATAACTTATAGTGTTGGATATACTATTGGAATTCTTATTTTCAGTGAAATTATTATATTAAACTTTTGGAAGTGTGGTAATACTTTAAAAAAAATTTCAAAAGAAAAGAAAAGCAATTTAAATGAAATAACAGATTTTATAAATAATATGGATAAATCTACATTAGCCAATTAACTATTATTAATCAAATTCCCTAAAAAATAAATTAAATAATTAAATAGATAAATTAAAAAATTAAAAATTTATGAAAAATTTGTATTTAATGAAAAAAATTTGGATTTTTTAATTTGGAATTATTTAAAAATAAATTTATTTTATATTAAAATAAAATAAATTATTTTTTTTAATTAAAAAAAATTAGTTTTAAACAAAATAACAAAATGAATAATGAAATAATAATAAATGAACCTATCAATCAAAATAACCAAATTCCAATTAATAATTCACAAAATAATATAAATAATAGAGTAATCTTTCAAGAAGAAAATAAAAATATTAATAATAACTTTGATATAAATGAAATGAATGAAAAAATTCAAAATGATTCATTTAATTTTAGTAAAAAAGCAATATTAGAAATAATAAATCAAAATCATTGTTTATGTGATAATTTAAGAAAGATGCAAGAAACAATAAATTTTAAAGATCAACTTATTTCAGAGTATGAATCTGTAATAAAATTATCGAAGGATAAAATAACAAAATTATCAAATCAAATTCCTGAATTAAAAAGAGAAAATGATGTTTTAAGACAAAATAATATAACTTTTCAAAATAATTTAAATGAAGAAAAATTAAGAACCAAAAATAAAACTCAACCATTAAAAAATCCAAAAGTTAAAGAAAATAATAATAAAAAAGATGATGATGATGATGATGATGAGTATTTAGAAAAAGAAATTAATTTGGAAATTGGATATAAACAAAAAGAAAAAGAACTTAAAAATGAATTTGCAAATGAAATTGATAATTTAACTAAAAAAGCAGATGAATTAAAAGTAGAAAATGATAGACTAAAATATGAATTAGCAGATAAAAATATTGAAATTGAAAAATTAAATTCTCAAATTGAAAATGAACAATTTAATAATTCTTCTATTATAAATAAACAAGAGAGAGATATTCAAAAATTAAAAGATAAAGTTTCTGAATATGAAAAAAAAAATAAAACACTTGAAAAAAATTTAAATGATAAAATATTAAAATTAAAAGAACAAAATGAACAATTAAATGAGGATAATGAAAATTTAGAAAAAGATATTGATTTATATAAAGAAAAAATAAATGACTTAGAAATAACAATAAACAATCTTAATCATGAATTAAAAAATAATTTATCAGATAAAGAACAAAATAAAATAAATATGTTTAATAAAGATTCAGTAATTAATCAATTAAAAAATCAAATAAATACATTAACTTATGAATTAAAAAAAAAAGATACACAAATGGAAAATCATTTAAAAGGGAAAAAAGATGATTTAATGGATTTTGAAGAACAAATAAATCAATTAACAAATGAAAAAAATGAATTATTAATGGAAAAAGTAGAATTAATAGATAACTTAAAAGAAGCAACTGAAAGATTAAAAAAAATGAAAGATTTAATTACTGATAAATATTCTGATATAGAATCAAATTTATATAAAGAAAAAACAAGAAATCAAAACTTAGAAAAAAAATATAAAGGATTATTAAAACAAATGCAAGTTAAAGTAAAAGAATTAGAAAATGAAATTATATCACTTAAAGATATAATAAATCAAAAAGATTATGAAAGAAATCAAATTGAAATGAATTATCAAAATAAATTAAATCAATCAATTTATGCTATGAATAATCAAATGAATGATTTTTCATATAATCAACAAAATAATGATTATAATAATTATATGAATAATTGTACTTATCTTGATAGTGGTAATTTTACAGAATTAAGTACTATTGATGATCCAAAAGATGAAAGGCAAAAAAAATCACTAGAAGAATTTAAAAAATTAATAAATAGAATAGATGAAAAATTAGATACTTCATTTAAATTTGATTGTTAACTAATTCATATTTTTTTTTTTAATTATAAAATATTTTTAAATAAAAAATATATTATTATTTGATTTAATTATATATTTTGTAAACCATTTTTAGCATCTTCGCCAATAATATATTCACTTTTTTTATTTAAATCTTCTTTCTCATCTTTATTTACAATTACATCATTATTAACAGTTAAAGGGAATTCATGTAAAGCACCATAAGCACCATCAATTCCTAAATGAAACTCATCATCTTTTTCAATTAACCCTTTAACAACTTTATTTCCATTTTCAATATTATAAATAAAAAATTCACATTCAATACCTTTACATTTATTAATAATAGCTCCTAAAACAAATAAAGGATCTTTATCTTCAATATTTAAAGATAAAATTTGATGACCAGAGGGTCTTACAGCAACAATATAATCTTTTTCTGGTATAATTCCAATTTTTTCAGCAAAGGAATTTTTTTCTACTTTAAGAATATGTAATACTTTCTTATGTGAAATAGACCAATTTTCAAATCTTACTGAAGCTCCTAAAATACCATCTTTATTATCTTTATCATTTGTTTTTATTATAATATCTTTAAATGTTCTTGTTTTTAAAGAATATATTCTAAGATTTAATTCTTTATTTGCAATACTTAAAACCCAATCTGAAAAAGATATTTTTTTATCAATTACATCTTGAGGTGGAATTATAAAATCAGATAATTCTGATGCTTCACTTAAAAATAATGGTCCATTTTTTACTAATGTATATATACGATATCCATATCTTTGAGAATCAACTGGTAATGAATCATATACACCCATATTATTAATATATTTATTTTTAAAAAAAAAAATTAATATTTTTTTTAATATTTATTTTTTTTAATTATTTAATTTTTTTATTTTATAGATACAATATGCCTCATAGTTGGAGAACACATCCTAGAAATTATGGTAAAGATGCAAGATATTGTAGAGTTTGTAGAAATACTCATGGTTTAATTAGGAAATATGATCTTGATATTTGTAGAAGATGTTTTAGAGAAAGGGCTCATTTACTTGGTTTTACTCAAACTAGATAATTGTATTATGATTAATAAATAAATTATCAAATTATATTTAAAATTATTAAATAATATTTTTATCTTTATATAAGGTTATTTTAAAAAATTTTTACTCTAAAAATATATTATTATATAAATTAATTTTCAATTTATTTGAATTAATTTAATTTTACATACCTTTTCTAATATAATTTATGAATGCAAAATTTCATTAACTTTTTGATTACTTTCACATAAATTGCAATTGATTGCATATAAATTATTATTTTCAATTTTATTGATACAATCTTTACAAAAATAATGGATAAAATCTTTATTTATACTTAAATTAATATCACTTGTTTTACATTGAAATAATTTAATTTTAAAATTTCTTAAACAAATACAACACTTATCTTTATTTTTTTCTAAATAAAAGTTAAGAATTTCATTACAATTAATTTTAAAATGATTCAAATTTTTAACTAAATTATATATATCTTTAAATTCATAGATTTTACCACAAAAACAAACTAATGCTCCTTTAAATTTTATACTTTTCAATATTAATTTATAAAAATCATTAATACATCTTTGTGAACCAATCCAACAACCACAAGGAAGATTATATAATTTTTGAATTAATGGTTTGTCACAAACAATACAAATTGATTGTCTAATATTTTTTATTAAAGATTCAAAAGTAAACTGTTTATAAAGTTTATGACAGTCTTCAATTGCATCATTTATATTTATTTCTATAACATTTCCTAATGTTATATTATAATTTAAAAAATCAGAAATTTGTTCTTTATTTCTTGAGAGAAAAAATCTTTTTTGTTTTTGAATAAAATATAAAAATAAATTTGATACATTATATTTAATTTCTTTCATTAAACATCTTATACAAAAAAAAACTTCTTTTTTACCCATTCTTTTATATCTTGTCATAATATGTTTATCTTCTTCTTTACAAATTATACAAGAAATAGGATTTTTTATAGGAATAAAATCAACAATTAAATATCTTTTATAAGCTTTATAAAAAAATTCACTATAAACTAATTCATAATGTATTCTTTTATAAAGTAATAAAATTCTATTATTTTCATCATTTAATCCACCAGCATCAATAATAAATTTTTTATAACTATGAAAAATATCAGTAATTTCTTTAATAGTAATTAATTCAATATTATAACCTAAAATAAAAGGAGTTAAATAAATAACAATTCTTTCAGCCTCTTGATAAAATTTAAATAAATAATTTTCATAAAATGAATCAAAATCTACATTTTCCTGAAATTCAGTAGGAAGTAAATTTACTAATGAAATAGGAAAATTTTCAGATAATGTTTTGTTTTTATTTTTTTCTATAAAATGATATAATATTATTCTATAATATGCAATTAAACCATAATCAAAGTCTTTATAATTATTTATCATTTTAATTAAAACAACATAAGTTTTTGCAATTGGATCATGACTTCTAGATGTTAATGAAAAATAAATCATAATTAAACATTTAAATGTTATATTTAAATCTATTTTATATTCTTTTGCCATTTGAATTAAATGAGTATCTTTTAATAAAAATTTAAAATCACAAATAAAATTTTTTAAGAAATTAATATCATTTTTAAAAATAAGATTTTCAAGAAAAGAAAATAAAATTGCTCTATAAAAACAATTTCCATCATTTTTAATTTTTTTCCACATAATTTCTGGTGGTTTTTGTAAAGTTCTTTTAACTTCAGAATTATCTAAAAATTGTTGAATTTGTTCTATATTATTATAAATTAATTCATTTTCACATTCATGATTAGTTAATTCTAATTTATCTAATTTTTTTTTAAAAGCTTTAATTTCATCTTCAGTAAAACTTAATAAAACATGTTTAATAAATATTTGCCCAGTTTTAGAAGGATCATCTGGTAAAATATTCCAATCATATTTAGATAAATATTGATTTTGAACTAATAAACTTTCTATTGTTTCACTAACATTATATTTATCAGTTTCTAATTGATTAATTAAATCTAAAAAATTATTATTAATAAAAGAATAATCATATTTTTTTGGAAGATTAACACTACAATAAATATTAGGTTTTTCTTCTGGTCCTACTACATCAGGATTTTTTTTATATGGAATTAACATATTTTTATAAATTTCTTCTTCATTCATATTTAATTTAATTTATTCTAAAAAAATTTATTATTTTTTATTTTAAGTTTTATAATAGATTATATATGACTTAATTTAGATAATTCTTCTAGATATTTATATGAATTATTTATAAACTTTATAATAACTTCAGTTATTTTATGACTAAAATTATCGTTTTCTATTTTCATGAAAAGTAGGTTATTTAATAAATTAACTGAAGTTTCTTTTGGAATTAATTTATAATAATAAGCTATGAAATCATTAATTTTATATTGATATTGTTTTTGGAATTCTGAAAATAAACTTAAATTAATTTCAATATCTTTTTTTAACTGAATTAAATTTTCATAATAAACTTTAAAATCTTGATTAAAAAAAGTAAATAAATTTCTATATCTATTTTCATTTAAAGAATAAATTACTAATATAAATTTATAAATATTAGTCATCAAATTAAAAAGAATAGATTCTAATTCTTCATAAGTTTTTTGAGGATAAATTATTTTTTCCAAAGTTTCTTTTTTCCCAATTGTTAAAATTAGATTATTACAAATATCATCTTTTTTATTTTTAGGAATTTCTCTTCTATAATAATGATCACTATCACTAATATCAGGTCGATAGAAATTATCATCTAAATAATATTTAAAAGTCTTTAAAGCATTTTTTTTATTAACAATTTCAAAAATACACAATTTACACAAAATTTTTGGTAATCTAAAAGACCAATGACTTGGATCTTTTTCATAATTACGATAAAATTGTAATAATTCTTCTTTATTTTCAGAAAAAATTTCATGTTTATAATCAACAACATCATTCATACATAAATAAATATATCTTAAATAATTTATAAAATCATCTGAATTTTTAAATCTTAATAATTCATTTGTATGATGTTCTGGTTTATTACAAATTAAACAGTTTTTTTTAAAATATTCACATTTACATTTATGTCTATAATAATGTTCACATAATTTTGCTGTTTTAATTAATTTTGTTTTTAAACGATTTGGTATTTTATTTTGTGATGGTATAAAAGGAAATTTCATTTCTTTTGGATTACATCTTGGTTTATATCCTTTACATAATGATTCAATTAATGATGCATCACATGTTATTTTACAAGATAAAGTTTCTTTTTTTTCTTCTTTATTTTGTAATTCTTTCTTTTTTTCATTTTTTTTTTCTATTTTTTTTATATCATCTTCTTTTTTTTGTTCATTTTTTTCTATATTATTATTTAAATTTTGTTTTTCATTTAATTTTTTATCATTTAAAATATCTAAAATATCAATTTTAGGATTTTCAGTTTTTGTCTCATTATTTTTTGTTAAATTAATATCATTTTTTGGTATTAATTTTTTACTGACATTTTTATCAAAATCATTAAAAAATCGATAATCTGTAAAATTTTCACTTTTATAATTATCTATTTTAGAATTATTTTCGTTTGATATAGAAGAATTTTCTACACATGAATTACATTTACAAATATTTCTACATTTAAAACATATCCAACCATTATTTTCATATTCTTCTTTTATTTTTTGAAATGAACTAGAAAATATTTTAGTAATACAATTTTCACAAAACATTTCATCACAATCTTCTCCTGTACAATTAATAACTTCATTTACTTTTTTTGTTTTTTTACAATAATGACATATGATAAAATAAAGATTAAGATTAGTTGAATTCTCATTTGATTGCCCCTTCATGAAAATATTAATCATTTATATTAATTAATGTTTATATAATAATTATTGTTTCACTCTTATAAATACATAAAATTTTTAATAAATAATAATTTGGTTTTTATTAAAATTATTAATTTAAAGAATTATAATAATTAATAATATTTTCATTAAATTTATTAATTTTATTTTCAAAATAAATAAAATTTTCTTCATATTCTTTTTCAAGATTTATATACATTGAGATATATTTACTTGATGATTGATCAAAAGAATATGATAAGTTTTTATAATATTTTATTATTGTCTTTTGAATAAAACTTAATTTGTTAATTCCAGCAATAATATTATCTTTAAAATGAAATAAAATTGATAAATAAATTATATCAATTATTTTATCTCTTCTTTTTCTTGATTCATTTAATTTATTTGCATATCGTAAATATATTATTAAATTAAAAAAATTTTTAGATAAATTTTCAACTGTTATTTTAAATATTTTTAATAATTCATTAATTATTTCTAATTGATTATTTTCCAAATAATCTTGTTTAAAATGATTATTTAAATTTAAATTATGATTATTTATACTATTCTTTGTTATATTATTATTTATATTTTCATTATTTGAATTTTCATTTGAATGAATATTATTTGATTCATTAATTTGAGAATTAGATATATTTGATTTGTTTGAAAATGATTCTTTAGTTTCTATAATTTCTTTTGATTCTTTATCAATATTAATAATAATATCTTTATTTGAATTTTCATCAATTGTTAAATCAATTGAATTTTTGTCAATTTTATTATCAATATCATCATCAATTTCTTTATTAATTACAAAATGAAAATTATTTTTTAGATTTTTTCTTTTACAATTATCAACAAAAGTATTTATAAAATAATTTAAACAATTAGGGCTATTAATTTTCTTTAATATACAACATTTACATATAAATTTTGGATTATAAAATTTCCATTTTTTAGTCATTAATGTATAATTTTTTAGATAACGAAAAGTATCTTCTTTATTTTTAATAAAATTATCTTTATTATATGTGACAAGAGTAGGTAAACATTCACCCAAAAATTGGCAATAAATTAATAATTCTCTTGCAGTTTTAAATCTTAAAGTTTCTTTTGGATGTTCTAATTTTACATTACATATAAAACAAGATGAATTTCTATAATTTGGATTATATTTTTCTATTCTTTTTGCTGTTTTAATTAATTTATTTTTAAAATTGGTTTGAATTTTCCATTTTTCATCTGATTCATTTGAACTTAATTCATCAATATTTTCATCATTTTTTTGAAAGTTTTTATGATTATTATGCATTTTATTATTTTTTATTTTTTTAACCTTTATAATATTCTCATTTAATATATTTTTTTAAAGTCTCTTTTTTTATCTTTTGGTTGGCAATATTTTTTCCCAAAAATTTCATAAAATTTATTTAATTTATTTCATTTTTAATATATTTGTTAGAATATTAATTTTAAATAAGATTCATTCTTTTTTTTTTCTTTAAAATTTTAATCATATTATTTTAAAATATTTTAAGTGCTTTTAATTGATATTTTATCACTAACATAAAAAAAAATAAAAATTTTAAATTTAAGATAAAACAATTTAATATTTATTAATTTGGGGCATTTGTTTAATTAATTTCAATAATTCTATTAAAACAAATTATTTTTTTATTTAAAAAATTAAATATTATGTTAAGTTTGAAATAATTAAATTAATACTTTTATTTAGAATCATTTTTTTTTTAAATAATATTTATTTATATTAAAACAATTAAAATCAGATTTCTCATAACATCACACTGAAATTTCAGAGTAGCCAAATTTTTTTCATCTTATTTAATAAAGTTATTAAATTTTACCCTCATTTTTTCCTATTATTTTAAATTTTTTTATGAAACAAAAATAATTGTTAAAAAGTATAAATTTCAAATTAATAAATAGACAAATTAATTTTCAAATTCAAAAAAAAAAATATTTAAAAATTGAAAAAAAAATGATTTAATTATTTTATCTTCTACCCTTTTTAAAATG
>JAEEGK010017326.1_pt1 | contig 15723 bp, 14 predicted proteins | sample 8958771 | NCBI WGS metagenome assembly JAEEGK01 (sample SAMN16246547, study PRJNA631951) | gut metagenome | biome: gut microbiome; feature: rumen; material: SC-attached | host: Bos | place: Iran: Karaj | collected 2018-10
AACGTCGGGTTGTTCTTGACGATGCCGTCGACAATCAGTTGGAGTTTGCTATTCTTGCTCATTGCCCTCGGAATTTAAGGTTTCTGCCGGCCGGCAGTTTTTCTGGAATACCGCATAGGCGTCGTTGACACCCTTGAGGAAAGCCCGGGAAGTGATGGTCGAAGCCGTGATGGCGTCGATCTCGCCGCCGTCCTTGCGGACGGAGAGCTTGTTGACGGCGGGGTTCTTGCCCTTGACCTGCTCACGCGGAGCGACATTCTCGTCCACGAGTTTGGCACCCAGGCCCGGCGTCTCGGCGTGCGAGACCACGGAGGTGTTGTAAACTGTACCGTCGGGCGTGAAGCCCACCATCAGGGTGAGCGGGCCGCCGAAGCCGCCGGTGGTTACCTTGATGGCGTAGCCGACAGTCTGGCCGCCATGGGTGGCGGTATAGATCTCGCCGCCTTCGACCGCCTGGACGGCCTCGGACGGAACGTTGTCGAATGCAGGGGTCACCGCGGCGATGGCCGCATTGACCTTTTGCAGCTCGGAAGCCTCGATCGGAGCCTTCGTCACCGCATAGACGGTCCCCAGCAGGGCCGAGCACACCAGACAGACGGCGCCCAGGGCAAGGACCATATTGCCGAATGTAGATTTCGCTGCCATTATTTCTTAACCTCCCCAAACCGGCGCGGTTTGCAATACTTGTTGAGCAAAGGAACGGTGCAGTTCATGATCAGGATAGCGAAAGAGACGCCTTCCGGATACGAACCGAAGTAGCGGACGAACACCGTGATCAGACCGATGCCGATACCGAAGATGATCTGACCCTTGGTCGTCATCGGCGAGGTCACGTAGTCGGTGGCCATGAAGATGGAACCGAGCAGGAGGCCGCCCGTGAAGATGTTGAACACCGGGTTGGTGAAACGCTCCGGATTGGCGAGCCAGAAGATGCCCGAAATCACGAAGACCGTCAGCAGGATCGTCACCGGAATGGTGGCCTTGATGACCCGGCGGCAGAGCAGGTAGATGAAACCCAGAAGCAATGCCACAGCCGAAAGCTCACCGGCCGAACCACCCGCGTTGAAGAAGAACTGTTGGCTGAACGTCAGGTTGTCGGCCGTCAGCTGCGACAGGGTCGCACCGTTCTTGAGGCCTTCCTTGACGGCGCCCAGCGGCGTCGCACCGGAGAAGGCGTCCACGACACCGAACATCGAACCGGCATCATCCCACGAGGTCATGATGACCGGGAAGGAGACCAGGAGGAAAACACGGCCCACCAGCGCCGGATTGAAGATGTTCTGGCCAAGACCGCCAAAGGTCATCTTCGCCACGCCGATGGCCACGATGGCACCGATGACGGCGATCCACCACGGGGCGTTCGGCGGCAAGTTGAGGGCCAGCAGGCAGCCCGTGACAGCCGCCGACAGGTCGGTCACCGTAACGGGAACCTTCAGCCAATATTTCTGGATCAGGAATTCCAGCAGGACACAGGCCACGACGCTGACGCAAATCAGCGCAAGCACCGACCAGCCGCTGGCGAGGATCGATACCAGCATCGCCGGCGTCAGGGCGATGAGCACGTCGCGCATGATCGACTGCGTGCTCTCCGGGCTGTGCGTATGGGGAGAAGGAGATACGATAAATTTGTTCATCAGTCGTCTATTTTTTAGGTCTGCTACGCATAATCTTCATAACTTCCGCCTTGCTCATGCGGATCATGTCGAGGAGCGGGATGCCGGCCGGGCAAGTGAAACTGCAGCAGCCACATTCGATGCAGTCGTAAACGCGCTCCTGCTCGAGTTCGGCATGGCGTCCGCCGGCCCGGCTGAGCTTGTTCAGCAGCCAGGGCTCGAGGCCCATCGGGCAGGCCGATGCGCACTTGGAACAGCGGATGCACGGAGACTCGGGGCGGCGGCGCGTCTCTGCCTCGGTCAGCACCAGGATGGCACCGTTGGCTTTGACGGTCGCGGCGTCGAGGTTGGCGATGGCGCGGCCCATCATCGGACCGCCGCTGATCACCTTGGCGGCCTTCTCGGGCAGTCCGCCAGCCACTTCCAGGATCTTCGACATCGGAGTACCGATGCGGACCTTGTAGTTGTGCTGGACCGGGAGGCAGCTACCCGTGACGGTGATGACGTTGTCGATGAGCGGCTTGTTCTTCTGGACGGCTTCATAGACCGCCAGCGAGGTGCCGACGTTCTGGACCACGGCGCCAGTCTCGATCGGCAGGCCGCCAGAAGGGACCTGACGGCGGATGACCGCGTCGATCAGCTGTTTCTCACCGCCCTGCGGATACCGCTTCTTGAGGGTAACGACCTCGATCTGCGGGAAATCCTTGGCAGCGGCCGTCATCGAGGCGATGGCGGCAGGCTTGTTCTCCTCGATGCCCACGTAACCGCGGGTCACGCCGAGGGCTTTCATCATGATGGCTCCGCCGATGAGGATCTCCTGCGGACGCTCGCGCATGATGCGGTCGTCGCTCGTCAGGTAAGGCTCGCATTCCGTACCATTGAGAATCAAGCACTCGGCTTTCTTGTCTTTCGGCGGAGCGAGTTTGACGTGGGTCGGGAACGAAGCACCGCCCAGACCGACTACGCCAGCCTTCTTGACCTTGTCGATGATCTCTTCGGGGGTATAGGGAATCTCCTTGACCACGGTATCGCTCGTGTCGATACCTTCCAGCCACTCGTCGCCTTCGACCGTAATCGCGACATGCGGAACCAGGTTGCCGGCGATGTCGGCACGCGGAGCGACCGACTTGACGGTACCGGAAACGGGAGAATGGACAAATCCGGAGATGAAACCGGCAGGCTCGGCGATTACCTGGCCCACCTTCACCTTGTCGCCGACCGCCACGACCGGGGTGGCCGGCGCGCCCAGATGCTGTGCCATCGAAACGTATGCGGTCTCGATCGCAGGGAAGATCTCGATCGCAGCTTCTGCAGAGATCTTGTTGTCGTGGGGATGGACACCGCCGATTCTAAACGTTTTCTTCATTGGGCTTGGGTTCAATTTTGGGTTTCGGAGGGAAATTGACTTCGTGGATGGCATGCGTAGGGCACACCTCGACGCATTTGCGGCACATCTTGCACTTCGTGAAATCGATGTACGCCACATTGTTCTCGACCGTAATGGCACCGAACGGGCAGGTCTTGGCGCATTTGCCACAGCCGATGCAGCCCACGCTGCAGGCCTTGCGGGTGACGGCACCCTTGTCCTTGTTGATGCAGGAGACAAAGACGCGGCGGTTCTTGAACCCCTTGGCGCGGAGCTCAAGGATGCCTTTCGGACAGGCCTTGACGCAGGCGCCGCAGGCGGTGCACTTGTCCTCGTTCACTTCGGCGATGCCGGTGACGGGATTGACGTGGATGGCGTCGAACTTGCAGGCGGCCTCGCAGTCGCCTTTGCCCAGACAGCCGAACTTGCAGCCGGTGTCGCCGGCATAGAGGCTGGCCATCACCTTGCAGGAAGCGTAACCATCGTACTCGTTGGTACGCGCCCGGTTGGCAATTGCGCCGTTACAGCGCATCACCGCCACCATGGGAGCTTTCTCCTCCACGGCACGGCCGAGCGCCTCGGCGATCTTGGTCATCACCGGGTTGCCGCCCACCGGGCAGAAGAAACCGTCCATACCCGGGGCTTTCACGACATTCTCTGCGAATGCATGACAACCCGCCTGTCCGCATCCGCCGCAGTTCGCGCCGGGAAGGATTGACTCAACGGTAGCGATCCGCGGATCTTCCTCCACCTTGAACTTCTGGGCTACGAAGTAGAGCACAACTGCAAACAGCAGCCCGAGGGCCACCAGCGTGACAATTGTAAAAAGAATAGTTCCAGTCATTTAGGTTGTTTTTCTATAGAAAAGATAAATATTTTGGAAATTCTGTTTCTCATCAAATACACGCCCAGATAATAAAGGGCGACCACGCCGAGCGACCCGAGCCCCATCCAGAGCTCAGGGGCGCCACACAGCGAAAAGACAAGGATCGAGACCATCAGGACGATGAGCGGAATGACGTAGGCAATCCAGATGGCCTGGGTACCCATGGCGGAGCTCATGACCACATTGACGGTCTCCCCCACCTGATAGTCATCGGCCAGCGTCGCGAAACTCTGGGCCACTTCGACGACCTTGACGGCCTCGTCGGAAGCGCCGCAGACCCCTTTGGCGTGGCAACTGGCACACGCCGACTTGTTCACGATCTCGACCGAGATGTAGTCTTTGTCCACAGCGATTACCCGGCCTTCGTGTTCAATACGTTCCTTTGCCATGACATGAATGATTAGAGATCGAATTCGTCGTTCGGACTGAACATGTTCATCTTCGACTGCACCGTGGTGTAGGAAGCCGCCTGCGGTTCCGCATACGGCTGGTCGTTGTAGTCCACGAACTTGACTTCAGAAGCAAGGAAGCGCATCTTGACGTCGCAGACCTCGCCGTTGCGGTGCTTGGCGATAATCAGGTCGGTCTCGCCGGGGAAGCCGCCCTCATCCTGCACGCCCACGAATTCGGGACGGTGGATGAACATCACGATGTCCGCGTCCTGTTCGATGGCACCCGATTCGCGGAGGTCGCTCAGCTGCGGGCGCTTGTTTCCGCCGCGCGTCTCAACCGAACGGTTGAGCTGTGACAGGGCGATGATCGGAACGTTGAGCTCCTTGGCGATGGCCTTCAGGGAACGGGAAATGGCAGCCACTTCCTGCTCGCGCATACCCTTGAGTTCGGGCGGTCCGGTCATCAGCTGGAGATAGTCGATGATGATGAGTTTGACATGCTGCTTGTTGACCAGACGGCGCGCCTTGGAGCGGAATTCATAGATGGAGAGCGACGGAGTGTCGTCAATCCACAGGGGTGCGCGCGACAGCTTGTTCAAGCCGTCGTGCAGCTGGCTCCATTCGGCCTGCGTCATCTTGCGGGCACCGCGCAGTTTTTCGGAGGGTAGGCCCGTCTCGCTGACCATAATGCGGGTCACGAGCTGCGTATCAGGCATTTCGAGTGAGAAGAAGGCCACCGGAATATGATGGTCCACCACCATGTTGCGGGCCATGGTCAGCACGAAGGCAGTCTTACCGACGGACGGACGGGCCGCCAGGATGATCAGGTCGGCGGCCTGCCAGCCGAACGTCACCCGGTCGATGCCGGTGTAACCCGACGGGACACCGCTCAGGCCATCCTCCCGTTTCTGGTTGGTCTCGATCTGCTCGACCGCCCGGTTGATGACCGACAGAATCGGCTTGGTCTCGTTGCGGACGTTGCGCTGGGCCAGGGTGAAGACCCGTTCCTCGGCGGTGTCGATCAGGTCGTCGACCGGCAGCGAATCGTCGAACGCGGCTTTCTGCACCTCATAAGAGATGGAGATCAGCTCCCGCTGCAGAAACTTCTGCAACAGCACCTTGGTATGGTATTCGACATGGGCAGCCGCACCGATCTTGGTGGAAAGCTGGCTCAGATAGGCCATGCCGCCCACTTCGTCGAGTTCGCCGCGTTTGGAAAGTTCGTCCGACACGGAGAAGATGTCGACTGGGTCATTGCGGCTCGACAGCGTGGTAATCGCCTCGAAAATCTTCTTGTGGATATCCTTATAAAAACAGTCGGCCTGCAACTGGTCCAGGACGTCGGGCACGACTTCCGGTTCCAGCAACAGGGCACCCAGCACCGCCTCCTCGATGTCGATGGCCTGCGGCGGTTTGCGACCGCCGAAATCCTCGGCGATCGCGTCCAGGTTCACGCGCTGCGGTCGTTTGTCGCTCTTGGCCATCGCAGGGAGGTGCTAGTTCTCCTTCTCGAAAGCGGAACTGACCAGGATGCGTCCGCAATACTCGCAGACGATGATCTTCTTGCTCTCTTCGATGTCCAGCCGGCGCTGCGGAGGAATCTTGTTGAAGCAGCCGCCGCAGGCATCACGCCGTACGGTGACCACGGCCAACTTGTTGTGGGCGTTCGCCCGCACCTTGGTGTAGGCCACCATCATGCGCTCGTCGATCTGGCTCACGAGTTCCTCGCGCTCCTTGAGCAGCGCTTCCTCTTCCTTGGCGGTCTCCTCAACGATGGTGTCGAGTTCCTTCTTCTTCTCGACCAGGTCGCCTTCGCGGAGCGTCAGGGTCTGCTGGGCCTCCTCGATGACTTCCTTTTTCTCGGAAATCAGGGCTTCGTTCTCCCGGATCTTCTTGGCAGCCACCTGCTGCTCCAGATCCTGGTACTCGATCTCCTTGGTGATGGACTCGTACTCGCGGTTGTTCTTCACGTTGTCGCGCTGGGCGTCATACTTGGCGATCAGGTGCTTGCTCTCTTCGATGACGTGCCTGTGCTCGGCGTTGACTTTCTCAATCTCCTTGATCTCGGCCTTGGCGTTGGCGATGCGGGTCTGGAGTCCGGCAATCTCGTCTTCCAAATCCTGGACCTCCAGCGGCAGCTCGCCGCGGAGCAGGTAGATCTTGTCGATCTTGGTATCGGTCTGCTGGATGCGGTAGAGCGTATGGAGCTTCTGTTCCATGGCGATCGAATCGGTGTCGGCCATGTTCTTCTGCAGCGAAACAAAGGTTTCCCGCTGGTCGATCGGCGTGACGATCTTGTTTACCTTCTTTTTTGTAGCCATAGCTTGGTCTTGCTAGAAATAGTATATCGGATTGTTATGATTCTGTGTTGCCGTGTAAACTGCAAAGGTAGGCATTTTTTTCTGAAGAACCGAAACGAACTTCTCGACAATCTCCACCTCGCTTTCCCAATGCCCGATGTCGAGAATCATCCGGCCTTGCGGGACAAAGAAATGATGGTACGACACGTCTCCCGTGACAAAGGCGTCGGCGCCGGCCTGGAAGGCCTTTTCCGCGAAAGAGGAGCCGGCACCGCAACTTGTGGCTACGCGGCATACCTCCTCAACCGGCGTGGAGCAGCGCAATACACGAAGTGCGAACCGCTCCTTGACCCATGCACAGAATGCCTCGCCGCTCATCGGGGCGGGCAGCAGGCCGATGAGACCCAGTCCGCTGTCGTCGAGCGGTTCCGGCTCGACCAGGCCCAACCGCTCCGCCATCAAGGTGTTGACTCCGCCCGGAGCCTTGTCGGCGTTGGTATGGGCCGCATAGACGACAATGCCGTGCCGGATGGCCAGAATGACCGCCGACCCGACCGGATCGTCCGGATCAATACGCTTGAGCCCGCCGAAAATCAGCGGATGGTGCGTCACTACCATGTCCGCACCACGGGCGACCGCTTCCTCCAACAAGGCGGGGGTACAGTCGAATCCCACCAGCACGGCGTGCACTTCGGCCTCCGGGCTGCCGATGCAGATTCCAGCGTTGTCCCAGGGTTCCTGGGACGGGAGCGGCGCGAATTCCTCCAGCGCAGCTGCGATTTCGCGGGCTTTCATCTTCAGATACTGTCGTAGAGGTCCGACAATTGGGAACGGATGGCGTAGAGTTTCTCGACGATCTGGCGCTTGTGCTCCAGCCCGTCGCGGTTCTCGGCCAGTTTGCGGGCCACGCCGTCGAGCGTCAGGCCCTCGACCCTGGTGAGATAATGGATAAGCCGGATGTTCTCCAGGTCTTCCGGATGGAAGAGCCGGTTCCCCTTCGCATTGCGTTCCGGCTTGATGTAAAGGGGAAAGGTGTCCGACCAGAAGCGGATCGTGGAGACTTCCTCCCCGAGCAACCCGGCCACCTCACCGATTTTGTAGTATAGTTTGTCTGCCATAAAACGGTACGTTTTTCAATCCATGGACTGCCCTGTCGTCAGGGCCACGATCATCATGTCGCGATAGGTCGCCGGAGCAAGTTCGGCGAAGAAATAGTTGACAGGATCCTGCGGGGTTCCGTCGCGCAGCACTTCATAGTGCAGGCACGGGGCAAAGCACGAGCCGGACTGCCCCACCGTGCCGATCACGGCGCCCTGCCGGAGCGACTGTCCGGTGGAGACCCGGATGTTGTCGAGGTGCGCATAGACGGTACGGAAGCCACCTTTATGCGCCACCGTCACCTGATTGCCCATCCCTTTTTCACTCCGCTCCACATGGACCACCTGTCCGTCGGCGCTGCAGCGTACCGGCGTACCCAACGGCGCCAGCAGGTCGATGCCCGTATGGTCGCGGATTGTCTTGTAGAAAGGATTGACCTTCTTGCCGACCGAGGCGCCGGTCTGTACCGGCGAGAAAGAGAGAAGCGGCACCAGCGACGGAATCGACGTCGGGACAAGACCGCCACCCGAGAAGGCTGTATCAATCTCGGTCAGCTGGCGGCTGACCTGGGAAGCGGTGGATTCCATCCGCTTGACGAGGGCATACACATCCCACACCAGGTCACGTTCGTCCATTGCTTCCAGTTCTTCGACCGAACGCACCAGGGTATCCTGCGCTTCCAGGAGATAATTGGGCGGATCGGCATTGAAAAGGTCGCGGTAGATTTCCCGGTCGCGCTCCTGCAGGTGGCTGACGGCCCCCTCCAACAGGTCGAGGCGGGCAGAGAGTTCCATGTGCTCGGCCTCCAGCAACCGGCTCTCGCGTTCCAGCAGCCGTTCTCGTTCCGTGCTGAAAGCCAGGGCGAAGACCAGATAGAAGACCACTGCCGCCAACAGGGTGGCGAACAAGTACTTCACGATGCCCAGCAGCACCTCCTTCACGCCGGTCCGTTTCGGCTTGAAGGTTCCCGTCTCCTTATCGTACACGTATTTAACCATTTCTCACCATCTTGCCGTACTCTTCCGGCGACACATCCGGATTGAGGAAATTCCAGGGATTGACATGCTCGCCGCGGTAGAGCACCTCGTAGTGCAGGTGCGGGCCGGTGGAAAGGCCACTGCTGCCCAGGGTGCCGATGCGGTCACCACGGATGACCACCTGCCCTTCCGCCACGCGGATTTCCTGCAGATGGGCGTAGCGGGTCTTGTAGCCGAAACCGTGGTCGATCACGATCACGTTGCCGTAGCCCGAGAAATTGAATTCCGCCGACTCCACCACTCCGTCGCCCGTGGCATACACGGGCTGCCCGGCCGGCCCGGCCAGATCGACGCCTTCATGGAAAACGATTGTCTGCCGGATCGGATGGAACCGGGCTCCGAAAGGACTGGTCATCTGCACGTTCCGGGGATTGACCGGGTAAATGGAGGGGATGCAGGAGGCCATGTCGCCCGCCCGGCTGGAAAAGACCTTGACAGCATCGAAAGAGATCGACTGGACATACGCCTTGCGCAACAGCCGGTCCACCGCAAGGGCCGCGGCGGTCATTCCCTCCTGGTGATCCAGGCCCAGGAAGTCCGCGTAGCGGTCGTCTCCGCCCAACCCGGCCTCGCGTTCCTCGCGGGGAATCTCTGCCATACCGAAAACGGGCCGATAGACCAGGTTGTCCCGGAGTGACAGGTCGAGCAATACCTCGTCCTGCTTCTGGATGCGGCTGTCGAGCAGGGCCACCTCTTCGGCCAGGATGCGGTTGCGGTGTTCCAGCACCCGGACCTTGGGCGTGTCATAGCCCCAGACCTCAGTGCCGAGAAAGAAATAGAGCAGAAAGCAGGCGAGACCGGCCAGCAGCACGGCGCCTGTCTTGTAAAGGGCGGCCCGGGCCGACCGGCGGTCGATCTCGTACGATTGGGTCTGTTCGTTGAAAATATATTTTTTCTCGCCCGCCATCAACCGGAATCCGAAGATTATATCTTTGCAAAATTAGGGAAAAATACCCGGAAAAAAACTATTTTTGTGCCAAATTACAACAATTACGCATCCATGACAGTCAAAGAGATCAGGAAGACCTTCACGGACTTCTTCGCAACCAAGGGGCACATGATTGTGCCCTCCGCCCCGATGGTGGTCAAAAACGACCCCACGCTGATGTTTACCAACGCCGGCATGAACCAGTTCAAGGATATTTTCCTAGGCAACGCACCGGCCGCGGCCAAGCGGGTGGCGGACAGTCAGAAATGCCTGCGGGTGAGCGGAAAGCACAACGATCTGGAGGAGGTCGGCCACGATACCTATCACCATACGATGTTCGAGATGCTCGGCAACTGGAGCTTCGGCGACTACTTCAAGAAAGAAGCCATCGACTGGGCCTGGGAACTGCTCACCGAGGTCTATAAACTGCCGAAAGACCGGCTCTACGCCACGGTTTTCGAAGGCTATGCGCCCGACGGCCTGGCGGCCGACGACGAGGCCCGCTCCTATTGGCGTCAGTATCTCCCCGACGACCGCATCCTCCCCGGCAACAAGCACGACAACTTCTGGGAAATGGGCGACACCGGCCCCTGCGGTCCTTGCAGCGAAATCCACATCGACCTGCGTGACGACGCCGAACGCGCCGCCGTGCCGGGCGAAAAGATGGTCAATCAAGGACACCACCTGGTCATCGAGATCTGGAACCTGGTTTTCATGCAGTTCAACCGCAAGGCCAACGGGTCGCTCGAACCGCTGCCCGCCAAGCATGTCGATACCGGCATGGGGCTGGAGCGCCTCTGCATGGCCATCCAGGGCAAGAAGAGCAACTACGACACCGACGTCTTCACCGGCATGATCGATGCCATCGCGCGCCTGAGCGGCGTGACCTATGAACCGGAGAGCCAGATCGGCGTGGCCATGCGCGTGATTGCCGACCACATCCGGGCCATCAGTTTCTCTATCACCGACGGACAGCTCCCGAGCAACGTGAAGGCCGGCTATGTCATCCGCCGCATCCTGCGCCGGGCCGTCCGCTACGGCTACACCTTCCTCGGCCTGAAGGAGCCTTTCCTCTGCCGCCTGGTCTCCCAGCTGATTGCCGACATGGGCGAAGCCTATCCTGAACTCGTGGCCCAGCAGGCCCTCGTGGAGAAGGTCATCAAAGAAGAGGAAGAGGCCTTCCTCCGCACGCTCGACAAAGGCATCCGCCTGATGGACAACATCCTGGAGAAGAGCCGGGAGAACCGGGTCATCGCCGGCGTGGACGCTTTCACGCTCTACGACACCTACGGCTTCCCGATCGACCTGACCGAACTGATTGCCGCCGAAAAAGGCTTTACCGTCGACATGGACGGTTTCAACGTGGAACTGGGCAAGCAGAAAGCGCGTGCCCGCAATGCCACGGCCGTCGAAAACGGCGACTGGACGGAACTGCAGCCCTTCACCGAATGCACCTTCCTGGGCTACGACCAGACCGAAGCCGAAGCGCAGTTGATGAAATACCGTACCGTCAAGGCCAAGAACAAGGAATTCCTCCAGCTCGTCTTCGACCGCACGCCGTTCTATGGCGAGATGGGCGGTGAGGTCGGTGACACGGGCACCCTCACCACGCCCGGCGGCGAGACCATCAAGATCCTCAACACCGTCAAGGAGAACAACCTGACCATCCACATTGCCGAACGTATCCCCGCCGAGACCGAAGGAACCTTCCGGCTCACCGTGGACGCCGCCCGCCGGCAGAAGATCGCCAACAACCACACCTGCACCCACCTGCTGCACCAGGCACTCCGTGAAATCCTGGGCACGCACGTCGAGCAGAAAGGCTCGTTCGTATGCGACCAGTACTTCCGCTTCGATTTCTCTCATTTCGAGCGGCTCGGCGACGACAACATCGACCTTGTGGAACGCCGTGTCAACGCGCTGATCCGCGAGAACTTCCCGCTCTGCGAGAAGCGTGACGCCACGATGGATGAAGCGCGTGCCGAAGGTGCGATGGCGCTCTTCGGCGAGAAATACGGCGACCGTGTCCGCGTGGTCCGCTTCGGCGACAGCGTGGAACTGTGCGGCGGCTGCCATACCCGTGCCACCGGCACCATCGGCTTCTTCAAGATCACGGGCGAGTCGGCCATCGCGGCCGGTATCCGCCGCATCGAAGCCGTCACCGGCCTGGAGGCCGAGATGGTGGTCGATGTCATGGAAAACTCCCTGCGTGCCGCCAAGGCTTTCTTCAACAATGTGCCCGACCTGACCGGTGCCATCCGCAAGATGATCGACGAGAACGGCGAGTACAAGAAGAAGATGGAAGAGATCGTCCGCGAACGGACCGTCCTCCTGAAGCAGGACCTGCTGAGCAAGGCCCGCGAGGAGAACGGCCGCCGGCTGATCGTCATCGACAGGAACCTCGATCCGCAGATGCTCCGCAATGCGGCCCTCATGCTGCAGAACGAGACGGAGAACCTCGCCATAGCCGCCGCCTACGAAGCCGGCGGCAAGCCGCAGTTGCTGCTGATGTACTCCGCCGACCTGGTGAAGGCCGGCAAGAACGCCCAGACCGACATCAAGGCGGCGGCCCGCTTCATCCAGGGCGGCGGCGGCGGACAGCCGGGCCTGGCCACCGCCGGTGGCAAGAATCTTGCTGGACTCAAGGACGCGCTCGAGCAGCTGACCATCTCCGCTTCGAAATAACTGAATCCGGTTTCGGATGAAAAAAATCGACCTTTACCTGATCAAGAAGTTCCTGGGACCCTTCCTGGTGGTCTTCTTCATCGTGGTGTTCGCGCTGTCGCTGCAGTTCATCTGGCAGTACATCAACGAACTGGCAGGTAAAGGCCTGAGCATCGGCGTCATCATGGAATTCTGGGGATGGGCTTCCTGTACGCTGCTTCCCAATGAGATTCCGCTGGCCACCCTCCTCGCCTCGATCATGACGCTGGGCGGGCTCGGCGAACGCAACGAACTGCTGGCCATGAAAGCGGCGGGCATCTCGCTGATGCGGATCATGGCACCGCTGATGATTCTCTCTGCCCTCATCACCGTGGGCGCCTTCTTCACCGCCGACCGGCTGGTCCCTTATGCCTTCAACAAGGTCTATACCCTCAAGCAGGACATCACCCGGACCCGCGACCAGATCAAGATTCCGACCGGCATTTTCTACGACGGCATCGACGGCTACATCCTCCGTGTCTCCGACCGCAACGAGGAGACCGAAATGATGTATGACCTGATCATCTACGACCATACGGCCAACACCGGCAACACCAGCATGACTGTAGCCGACAGCGGCCGCATCGAGATCACGCCCGACAAGGAGAACCTGATTTTCAACCTCTATCACGGCTGCTCCTACACGGAAAGCAACAAGATGACCTTCCGGGATACGACACTCGAACTGAGCCGGCTCCGTTTCGACGAGCAGCAGCTGATCATCCAGCTCGACAACTATCGCTTTGAGCGTTCGGAGAAAGACAGTTTCGGCGATGAACTCAAGTCGCTCGGTCTCAAACGACTGCAGAGCGACCGTGATTCCATCTCCCGGGAAGTGGACACGACCGTCCGCAAGCAGTTGCCCCGGTTCGCCAGCACCATGGGGATGAATTATCTCTACCAGATCGATACCCTGCTGGGCAAGAAGAAAGTGTACACCGGGGACTTCGACCTTGACAGCACGCTCGCCACCCTGACGCCGCTTCAGCAGAAACAGGTGCTCCGCAGCGCGGCGAGCAAGGCTGAACTCGGCGAAGAGCAGATCCATAATTTCGAACGGGAGACCTCTTACAATGTCAGCATGATCCGGCGCATCGACGTGGAATCCATCATCAAGTTCACCCTTGCCCTGTCCTGCCTGATCTTCTTCTTCATCGGCGCCCCGCTCGGCGCCATCATCCGCAAGGGCGGATTCGGCACCCCGGTCATCATCTCGATTTTCCTTTACCTGACGTACTACATCATCGACATGATCGGCCGGAACCTGGCTGCCAAGAGTGGTAAGCTGACCCCGTGGGAAGGAGCCCTCATTTCTACGGCGATCCTGGTGCCTGTGGCGATCCTGTTGACCCGCAAATCCACCCAGGATTCCTCGCTCTTCAATATGGACACTTACAAGGAGTTTTTCCGGCGCATCGGCAAATGGATCGCCAAGCGCTGGCACCGCTTCATCAACCTCTTCCGCCGGGGTGGCGGCAAGATCCGCATTGTCTATATGGGTACGCCGGAATTCGCCGTTGCACCGCTCGAGCGGCTCCTGCAGGGCGGTTACGAGGTAGTGGGTGTCGTCACCGCCGTCGATAAACCCAGCGGCCGCGGCCTGACGATGAACGAAAGCGCCGTCAAGAAATACGCCGTAGCGCACGGCATCCCCGTCCTCCAACCCGAAAAGCTCAAGGACCCGGGGTTCCTGGAACAACTCGCCGCACTGAAAGCCAATCTGTTCGTGGTGGTGGCCTTCCGGATGCTGCCCAAGGAAGTCTGGCAGATGCCGAAGCTCGGTACCTTCAACCTGCACGCCTCGCTGCTGCCCCAGTATCGCGGCGCAGCCCCGATCAACTGGGCCATCATCCACGGGGAGAAGTTTACCGGCGTCACCACCTTCCTGCTCGACGAACAAATCGATACCGGTAAGATCCTTTTCCAGGAATCTTGCGCCATCGAACCGTACGAGAACGCGGGCGACCTCCACGACAAACTCATGGCGATGGGAGCCGAACTGGTGTTCAAGACCGTCGATGCCCTGGAAAACCACCGGACCAAACCCTACGAACAGACATCCGGTCTCCACAAGGCCCTGTACCCTGCCCCGAAACTCACGCGCGACAACTGCCACATCGACTGGAGCCGGAGCGCCCGGGCCGCACACCTCCTCATCCGCGGCCTGAGCCCCTATCCCGCCGCCTGGACCACGCTCGTCAAGGAAGACGGCACACAGCTGAGTGTCAAGATCTTCGAAAGCTACGTCGTGCCTTGCGCCGACGAGACCCGGCCCGTCGGCAGCATCACTACCGATCACAAAACCTTCCTGGAAGTCCGCTGCGGCAAGGATGCACTCCGCATCCTCAACCTCCAGCTCGCCGGCAAGAAACGCATGGACGTCGCCGCCTTCCTCCTCGGCTTCCGCGAACCGGAGAAGTATCGGTTCGAATAACTATTTACCCGTCAAATGCTGCAGTCCCGCCCGACGCAGGCCGGAATCGGCAAAACGTTTTTCGAATTCCTCTTCCGTGAGCGATGCCCAGTCGGCATCGCTCATGGTTTCCAGCTCCCGGCGGTGCGTCTCAAACTCCGGCAGCGGGGTGAGCGGCTTGTCCCAAGGGCAGGCACGCATACATTCTTCGCAGCCGAAGCGCCAGCCACGGCGGCTGACGGACGAGGTCAGGTCATCCGGCAGGGGATCGTGCGATTCGATCGTCAAGTAGGAGATGCACCGGCGGGCGTCGAGATCGAAAGGGGCGCGGAGAGCGCCCGAGGGACAGGCCCGCAAGCAGGCACCACAGGCTCCGCATTCGGTAGTGGCAAGCGGAGCGTGCGGTGGAAACCGGTCGGCGGGAATGTTGCAGACGATCACGCCGATGATAGTCCGCAGGCCGTATTCCGGAGAGATGAAAAAATTGTTCTGTCCGATGAAACCCAGTCCGGCCTCCACCGCCCAGAACCTTTCCAATACCGGCGCACTGTCCACGAAAGGCCGGCCTTCGAAGGCAGGGAACTGTGCTTTCAGATCGCGGATGACGGCGAACAACCGGTCTTTGACAATCCGGTGGTAGTCCGCGCCCTGCGCGAAACCGGCGACGCCGCCCGCCGCCTGGCCGTACGGCGCGAGAAAGCAAAGCACGCTTTCAGCGCCCGGCACCAGCAAGGCGGGATCAAACCGCTTCTCCAGATTCCTGGCCAGATAACCCATGTTTCCGTGATGTTCTTCAGCCAGATAGTGTTCAAAGCCCCGGCGATGGCTTTCGGAAACAGTTTTTACCGCAGCGGCCCCGAAATCTAAGAAACCGTATGCACGTTCATCGATTTTTATTAAATTTGTGGACAAAATGGAACAAAACGATTAAAAACAATAAACGGTATGAAACGGATTCTCGTAGTAGGTGCTGGCGGACAGATCGGT
>JAEEGK010017327.1_pt1 | contig 15723 bp, 6 predicted proteins | sample 8958771 | NCBI WGS metagenome assembly JAEEGK01 (sample SAMN16246547, study PRJNA631951) | gut metagenome | biome: gut microbiome; feature: rumen; material: SC-attached | host: Bos | place: Iran: Karaj | collected 2018-10
CAACAATATAAGAAGAACTAAAATTTTTATTTTGTTTATTAACAATATAATTATCAATATTTTTAATAATTAATAATAATTATAATATAAAACAAAAATATATTACCTAATAATACTAAACAAAAAAATATATTCATTAATCATTATTTTCTTCATGTTTTTCTCCAACTTTATGAACTTTTTTTTTTATATCATTTATAATAGATTGTTCTTTAATATCATTCATAAAAATATTAGTAAAAATTCCCAATAAATTCATAACACCAGCAAACAACATAATATGTTCCATTTCAGCTCTAATTGCTTTTCCAGTAGCAAAAGTAATAATTTTAATTAAACTATGAATTCCTAAAAGCGTACATCTATATAAAGTTCTACTATATTTTAATATTATTAAACTAATTAATAATTCAATTCCATTCATAAAAAAATACATAAAAAATATCAAATAATTTTGATTTATTTTTATAATTTCTTCTTGATAATTAATATACATACTAAAATTATATTCAGATAAATTCAAAGGAGTTTTTTGCGTTCCCATTGTTAATGAATAATAAATAACTGATAAAATAGTAATTATAAATAAAGAAACAAAAGAAATAATTTTAAAACTTGTAAAAATAAATAAACAATTATAAATAATATTAGAAATAAAAATAATAATCATTAGAATAAAATAATTATTATTTATTAAAATATTTGAATGACCTTTTCCTATATATAAACTTTCAGTATTAAAAAAAGATAAAGAATATAATTCTCTTTCTAATAAATTATGCATTAAATAAACTAAAACTAAACTTTGAAATAAAATAAATCCAAAATTTTGAATAATTCTATTTGAATATAAACATGTTAAAATTAAATAAGGAAATTTATAAATTTCTTTTTTTTTAATAATAACTTCGCTATTTCTTCGAATACTTTTATTTAATTCATTTATTCTATTTTTTATTGTAATTAATAAAGAATTTCTTTTATTATTTGGACTTTTTGGGCTACTCGCAAGATTATTATTAATATAATTATTATCATTACTATCTGAACTTTTTTTTCTTTGTAAATGATTTTCTTCAAATTGCTCTTGAATAAACAAATCTTCTTCGCTACAATAATCTTTTTCTTCGAAATTTAAAAGAACAGAAGTTGCAATTTTACTTAATTCTCTCCATTCACAATATTCAAATAAATGTCTCATACTTTCGTCTAAGAAAAAAATTGATAAAATTAAAATAATTATAAAAATAATTGTTAATAACATAAATGTATTTATTAATCTATTTATTATAGGTAAAAATAAATATGCTAAAAAAGGTGCGATTCCATTCATACAAAATTTACAAAAACGAAAATTTGATTTTATTAAATTTTCATTAAAACTATTTTCCATTAATAAAGATAATGAAATGTTTTGCAAAGGAAAAATACAAAATCCAATGAAAAAAAATAAAAGCAAAACAAAAAAAAAATTATATAAAAAATCTATTCTTATTCTATTTTGATAATAAATAACTTTTAATGTATGATAATATTGAGCTTCAATTTGGAAATTTTTATCAAAATAATTTTGATAGTAAATTTTTCTATTATCGAAAATATAACAAAAAAGAAATAAACCAAAACTAAAAAAAGATATTAAACTTAATAATAAAATAATCATTTTTCTTCGGCCAAAAATATCAGCTAAAAAACCAATTATAATTGAACCTAAACCACCTCCAAATGAATAACATAAAATCATAATCATTTGAAATCCACTGCTATGACAAATATTATAATAATTTAAATAAAATTTCCATCTTTCTTTAAATGTTAATAATATTGCTAAATTTAATCTATCATTTTCATAAATTTCTATTTGTTTTTTTAATAATATTTTTTTGTTTATTAAACTTTCAATGTATCTTACTGATAAATTTTTATAAACTGTGTTTATAAAATGAGTTTCTTTAAAAAAATCATTGTTAAAATTATATGAATCATTGTAAATTAAAATATTTATTCTTTTATCAAAATCTTTACAAACTTGTTCTTTTGCGCAACTTGTAAATTGATTTAAATTATTATCAAAACAATAATTTCGTTCTTGATTATTTGTTGTTATTAATAGAAATAAATAATGATAAATTGAAGCAAATAAAGAAATATTAATTAATAAATAAAATTGAAAAGTTAATTTAAAACTTTTTTTTGTTTGTTTTGAATAAATTGATTCGATTGAATCGATTATAATATGAATTTTTTTATTTCTTTTTTGTTTAACTTCGTTTTGAATATTAATATTATTATTAATATCTTTTTTACTTTTTATTTTTTCATTTTCACTTTCGCTTATGCTTAAAGAAGAAAAATGACTAGAATTTGAAGATGATTTAATTTTTATATTACTACTTTTATTATCGGATAAATTATTACTTTCTTTTTCTCTTCTTAATTGATTCAATCTACTTCGAATAGTTTTTACTCTTTTTATATAATTAGAATCTTTATTACTTTCATCATCTTTATTATCTAATTTAATATAATTTAATTTATCATCTTCATAATCCGATTCAACAATTGGTTTTAAATTTAAATTTTTAACCGTACTTGTAAAATTATTAATTGTTCCTTCTGATTCATCTTTTTTATCAAGTAAATTAAAAGGTTTAATAATTTTACCACTCATCTTAAAATATTATTATCAATAATAATAATATTATTATTATTAAATTTAATCTAAAATTAAAAATAAATTTCAAATAAATTATAATAAAAAATTAAAAATGTTAAAAAACAATCATGAAAAACGTGAAACAACAGAAACAGCAATTAAATTAATAAATCATTATGCGGATTCTTATCATTTATTAGAAAATAAATTAAAAATTTTAAAACAAGAAAATGATGATTTAAAATATAATTTACAAGTTAATAAAGATATTATTCAAGGATTTTTTAAAATTTCTTCTTTCGATAAAAAAATTGAAATTTTTATTAATAAAATAAAAGAAGAAAATAAATTATTATACAAACAAATTCATAATTTAAAAAACGAAAATAATCAATTAAATTCTTATTTAAATGAAATGAATAATTTAAAAAGCGAAATTGAAATTTATAAAAAAAAAATTTTCATATTAAAAAATTTAGTCACTGAAAAAGAAAATATTATTGAAATTCTATCAAAAAAAAATTCACATTTTAAAGAAAATTCTAATGTAATTTTTATAACATCACCATCAAAAATTTTAAATAAAATTAATAATAATCTTTTAACATACAAAGAAATGAATGAAAAATTATTAAAACAAATAAAAACATTAAAATTAGTTTATTCAAAAAAAGAAAAAGATTTAAATCATTTAGAATCAGAATTAATAAAATATCGAAAAGAAAATTCAAAATTAAAACAACAAAAAAATAATTTCGAAATTCTTTCACAATTAAATCAATATCATCAAATGAATTCATCATTTGGAAAAAATACATTATCAAAAACACAAGTTATTCAACATTCACAACAAACAAATGATTTCATTAGCACATTAAATTCAACCAAAAGTTTAAATAAAAATAAAAAAAATTTATACAACGAAATCGAACGTTTAGAAAACGTAAATAAAAACACAAAAAATATGAATGAAAATCAATTCGATTTAACAAGCGAATGGTACGAAACATTAAAACATTGTAATATGACTCAAGATGAATATGTTAAATATTGCAATAATAAAATCACATGTAAATTAACTGATGTTATTGAATATTTATATAAATTATTATTAGATAAAAATATTCAAATTAAATTATTAATGGAAGAAAATGAAGAATTAACAACTGAAAATTTAAAATTAAATAAAATTAATTTACATTTAGGTGATGAAATGGATAAAATTCAAAAAAGTAATATTAATAATAATGAAGATGGTTCTACTTTTGTTAATACTGGTTATTTATCGTTATTAAATGCAAATAATAATAATGTTTTTAATGATTATGATAATAAAGATTTTAAATTAAGTAAACAAAGTTTGACTAGTAGTGAATTTAGAGAAGGAATGATTATGGATCAATTTGAATTAAATAGTGAAGTTCTTACAAATGCGAATGTTAGTTTAAAAAATAGCGAAAAAGATTTGAATAATATTAATAAAGAATTTAATAAGAATAAAATTAAAAAAATTAATCAAGAAAATCGTTTTAATAATAATAATATTAATAATAATATTATTATTAATAATAATAATTTCAATAATAATAAGAATAGTTATAATATTAATTATTATAATAATAATAATAATAATAAAAATTATAAGAAATAAAAATAAAAATATAATTAAAATATTTTGAAAAACGTAATTATATTTTGAATAAATATAAATATTATATTTTTAATTATTATAAATATTTATAAATATTTAAATTATATTAATTTAATCTTAAATTTTATTTTTAATATTAATAATATTAATATTATTATTATTATCATTTGAATTATTTATAATCGAAGATAAATTTAATTGTGGAAATAAATCATTAATTTCCGGATGTTCATTAGCGAATTTAATTTGTTCAATTAAGAACATTTTATTTATTTTATTATTAACATTTTTTACATAATCATCTTTTAATTTATTTAATTCATCACTTTTTTCATTAAATTTAACCAAAATTAAAACATCAATTAATTCATTAATTTTATTAATTTCTTTTTCATCTATTTTTAAATCTTTTAAAATTTCAATTAAATTTTCTTCTTCGAATGGCGAACCTTCTTTAATATTTTTTTTAATAGTTTTTTTCTTTTTTTTGCTTTTTGAATATTTTGAACTCGAACTTTTTTTTGAACTTGATGATCGCACACTTCCACTATCAGAAACATTGTCAATTTCATTATCATTTTTATTTAAATCGATAATAAATTTTTCCGGATGTTCTTTTTTTAATTGTTGAACGATTTCAAATCGATTAAATTTTTCATTAAAAAAATTAAAATTAGTTTTTAATGAATTGAAAATTAAATCAAAAGATAAATTAATTTCATTTAGTAATTTTTTTTCTATTTCGTTTATTATTAATTTAAATTTTTCATCTTCTTTTAAAATATTTGTAATATTAATATAAATAAAATAACAAAAAGAAAATTTTTTATTATTTATTAAAGATTCTATTAAATTTAAAATTAAATTTTTAATTTCTTCGTTTGTGAAAATTTTAATATTATTAATTAAAAATAAATAAATTTTTTCAATTTCATTTTCTAATTTTTTAATTCTACAATCATTAATTAAATCATTTAAAATATTATAAATATTTTCTTTATTATTTTTTTTTAAATTAAATAACAAAGAAATTGCTTCATTTATTTTTCCAATTTCTTTATAACAATTAAAAGCTTTTTCAAAATTGTTTGAATTTAAATAACATAAACAACTTTTTTCTAAATTTTTTTTATTATAATAAAAATCACCTTTTAATTCATTAATTTTAATGAATAAATTATTAAATTCAGGTTTATTAAATAATTTTAAAGCTAAATCATATAATTCATATTTTTCTATTAATTCAACACATTTATCAAAAAATTTTTCGCCTCCTTTTGAAATTTCAATTAAAGCATCAGTGTAATTTTTTAAATCTAAATTTATTTGATATTTCATTAAAATTGGATTTTTTTTTTTAATTTCTTGTAAATTATTTAAATAATTTAAATATTCTTTTGGATCTTTTTGAGTGTATTTCGCGCACATAATAACTAATTCAAAATCATATGTTTTTAAAGAAAAATCAAAAAGTGTTTCTGCGTTTACTATCCAACATAAAAATTCTAATGATTTTTCAGCGAGAGAATTTTTTTTTTCTTTTTTTAATTTTTGAATTAGTTGAAGAGCATTTAAATACAAAGGCGGATTTTGTTTTGTGAATGTTATTAAAATAGATGAAATGTAATCATCATTATTTAAATCAAATAAAATTTTACGAATTTTAATACAAATATTATTAATTTTTTCATTATTATTATTATTATTTTTATTTTCATTAAATAAAATTTTATATTCATCACATTTTTCATTTATTAATGAATTTATAAATAAATTAATGTCATCAACTTTATTAATTTTATTAACAAAAACATTTAAATTATTCATAAAAAAATTTGGATTTAAATCATAAATAAAATTGAGATTGATTTTATTTTTTTTACAAATATAAAAAGCTTCATCAAATTTTTTATTTAAAAGTAATTTTTTAACTTCATCTAAAACAATCAATCTTAAATTTATTGTTTCTAAATTTCCTCTTGGCAACTGTAAAATTAATTTAATGTTACTGCAAGTTACAATAGAACTTCCTCTTTCTAATGTTCGCATATTGAAATTTTTATATGATAAATTTTGAACATATAAATTATTATTATTTAATTTTTTTTTAATTTCATCGTCATTTAAATCAATAATGTGCAATTGACTGAAAATTGAAGAAGAATTTTGAATGAATAATAAAAAATGTTTGAAAATTATAAATGAATTTATGTTATTTGATAATAAATTTCCGTTTTGATATAAATTATTATTATTTGTTAAATAAATTATAATTTCTTCTTTTTTAAATATTAATGATGATTTTATTGAAATTATTTTTTCGTTTTTGTTATGTGAAAAATTTAATGAATTTTCGATTAAATTGTTGTTTGTTAAATTTAATGAAATTTTTGTGAAAATTTGTTCGTTTGAATTTAAATCAAATCCTGTTAAATAAAAATAAATTTCATTTTGATTTGAATTTGAATTTGAATTAAAATTTTCTAATAAATCTAAACCAAATTTTTCTTCTTTTTTTTCTTGATTTTTTTCTATTTGTGTGTTTTTTGATAAAATATTATTTTCATCATAAAATTCATTTTCATAATTTTTTTCGAATTTATTACTATTAAAAATTATTATTTTATTAATATTTTCAATTTTCTTTTCAAAAATTTTTTTTGGTTCATTTTTTATTTTTTCTATTACAAAATTTTTATATTCAATTTCATAAAATAAAAATAATAATTTTTCCGAATTTAAATCATCATCAATAATTAAATTAAACACAAAAATTCCAAAATTTTCATTAAAAATAGGAATGAAAATAATTTTTTTCACATTTTCAATATTAAAATTAACATTTTTTATTTCCAACTTCGAAAATAAAAAAAATTCCTTAAAATCACTTTTATAAACTTCAATATTTTTTTCATCAACAGCAAAAAAAAATTTTCTAAACCACAAAAATTTTTTTCCTTTGCTATTTTCAATAGTTTTTAAACACAAAGGCGGAGGAACATTAATTTTTCCAATTGGTGTGTATTTTAATTTACTATTATTAAAATTAACAACAATTTCACCAAAATTATCATTGAAATTATTATTGTAATTTAAACTCGAAGAAAATTCCCAAATAAAATCAACAATTTGAAAAATATTATTTTCAAATAAAATTAACATTTGATTTTCATTATTTTCTGAAAATTTACAATTTAAAACTTTTTTTAAAGAAAAAATTTCATATTTTAATGTCCATTCATAATTCGAACGATTATAAATTTGAATATAAAATTTATTTTCATATTCAAAAACAAATAAAATCATCGAACTAAAAAAATTCCATTTTAATATTAAAACTTTTATTTTATTTAAATCTTTAATTTCATCATTAAAAACTATTTTAAATTCACCATGAATCAAACAATTTTTTTCACTAAAAATAATTTTCCCTTTTTTTCTATCATAAAACGCAATTAAACTTCCATTAGGCATAAAAGCAACATTGCATGATAAATAATCTAAAGGAGCTTCAGCAACACTAAAAACTATTTTATTATCAGCTCGTGCTGGACCTTTAATAATTTTTAAACTGTTTGAATCTCTAACTAAATTTTTAAATCCATCGTTTATTTTAAATATTGATGTAAATAATTCGCCATTGTTTCTAAATGAAATTTGTGCTTCAGAACATTCTAAATCTTTTTTATAATCACTTAAATCTTCATCGTCTAAAATACATTTATTTATTATTTCTAATGTGTCGTAATTTAAATTTAATAAAGTAAAATTTGATAGAATTAAAATTATGTTGTTTTGATTTGGATTTGGTTCGAATGTGATTATTTTTGAAGAAAAAATTTTAATTTTTGATGTTTGATTATTTAAATCGAATGTTATTATTTCGCCTGTTTTTAATACGATTATTAAAGAATCTGATTCTGATTTAAATAATAAATAAATAAAAGGATTGTTGTTATTTTCTATTTCTGTCATTATTTTTAAACATAAATCTGAATTATTTAATAAATATGATTCTATTTCAATTTCTTTTTCGATTTTGCTGTAATTGAACATTTTATAAGAAAAAAAATAAATTTTCATGTTTGAACAAATTAATAAAATATTATTATTAATTTCATCAAAAATTGAATATAAAATTTTAATATTTTCTTTAAATAATTTTTCTTTATGAATTTGATTTATTATTAAATTTCTCATATTTTTTTTAAATATTTAAATAATTTAAATGATAAATTTTATTTAAATATTAATTATTATTATTTAAATTAATATTTAAAAAAAAAATGGATATTCATGTTATAAATCAAACAAAAAATAAAACAGAAAATGAAGAAAAAATAATAAATTTTCCAGTTTCTTTAACAATAGGTGAATTTAAATCAAAAATAAAACAAAATTTCAATTTAAAAATTCCTTTATCAAACATTGGATTATCAATTTTATTTCCAAATAATCAAAATAAAATTTCAATAACATCAGATTCACATACATTAGATTATTACAGTGATTTTTCAGATCCTCAAACAAAAATTTATGTTAAAAATTTAGGACCTCAAATTTCATATCGAACAGTTTACATAATAGAATATTTAGGACCTTTTTTATTTACAATATTATTTTATATTAATTTATATAAAAATAAAACAAATCAAAAATTAAATGTTCCAACAATTCAAAATTGTTTTTTTTTCATGTCTTTTTTTCACTATTTAAAAAGAATCATCGAAACAATTTTCGTACATGAATTTTCAAGAGACACAATGCCAATCAAAAATTTATTTAAAAATTGTGCTTATTATTGGTTTTTATTTGGTTTATTATGTAATTATTATTTATTTAATCCAAATTATAATACAGAATTTTTATTATTTTTTAGATATTTTTTCATTGCTTTTTTTATAAGTGCGGAATTAAAAAATTTAAAATGTCATTTAATTTTAAAAGAAATGAAAGAAAAACACAAAGGAAAAAAAGGAATTCCGCCTCCGAAAGAAGGATTTGAATATGTGACATGTGCAAATTATTTTTGGGAATTTTTAGCTTGGTTTTGCTTTAGTATTGTTAGTTTACATTGGTCTGTTTTTTTGTTTACTTGTTGTGGATTTTATCAAATGAGAGAATGGGCGATTAAAAAACATAAAGAAATTAAAAAAGCTTTTGGTGATAAATATCCCAAAGAAAGAAAAGCTTTTATTCCATTTTTTATTTGAATATTTATATTTTTTTATTTTATTTATTTTTTTTTAATTTATTTATTTAAAAAATATTATTTCTAATTTTTTCTATTATTAAATAAACAAAAAAAATATTTAAATGAAATTAAAAAATAATAAAAATGAATTTTTTTCGTTTTATTTAAATAATAATGATTTAAATAAAAAAGAATATAATTTTAAAAATAACGTAATTTCAACAACGAAATACAATATTTTAACATTCATTCCACTTTCATTACTTTATCAATTTATGCGTTTAGCAAATTGTTATTTTTTATTCACTGCAATTCTTTCATGCATAAAAATAATAACACCAGTTGCAAGTGCGACAGCTTTATTCCCAATAATATTCGTATTATGCGTTTCATTAATTCGAGAATTATTAGAAGATATTTATAGATACAAAATGGATAGAGCTCAAAACAAAGAACCAACTTTAGTATACAAAAATAAATATAAAAATTTCATCCAAATCGAAAGTGGCGAATTAAAAATAGGCGAAATTGTTATGGTTAATCAAGATGAAACTTTTCCTTCTGATATGATTTTAATTAATAGCTCTTTAAATGAAGGAATTTGTTACATTGAAACTGGAAGTTTAGATGGAGAAAAAAGTTTGAAAATGAAACAAAGTAATTTAGAAACAACGAAAATTTTTTCTATTGAAAATGTTCAAAATTTTAATGAAATTCAAGGAAAAATTTATTGCGATAAACCAAATCCTTTATTATATCATTTACAAGGAAAAATTGAAATAGATTTAAATGGTAATAAACATATTATTCCTTTGAATGTTAAACAATTGCTTTTGAAAGGAGCGAAATTAAAAAACACGAAATTTATTTTTGGAATTGTTTTATACACAGGAAATAATAATAAAATAATGTTAAATAGTAATAAACCAAAAATGAAATATTCATCAAAAGAATTATTAATGAATAAATTTTTAATAGCAATATTTTTATTTCAAACATTTTTATGTCTTTTTTGTGCTATTTTACACGGAATTTATTACAATAAATATTTGAAAAATAATTTCGCTTTAAATAAAATGGATGTTTCAAATATTTCATTAGATTCATTTATAAACTGGTTTAGTTATTTATTATTATACAACACAATGATTCCAATTTCATTAATAGTTACAATGGAAATTGTGCGAGGATTTCAAGCGTTATTTATTCATTGGGACATTGAAGGTTACAGTAGCATAAGAGATAAATACATTCAACCTCACAACATAAGTTTGAATGATGAATTAGGAATTGTTGATTATATTTTTAGTGATAAAACAGGCACATTAACATGCAATAAAATGGAATTTAAATTCAGTGTTGTGAATGGAAAATTATTCAATAGATTTGAATTTAATTATGATAATGATTATCATTATGAAAATTATTGGAAAGCTCTCGCTTTGTGTCACAATTGTCAAATTGATGAAAATGGGAATTTTATTGGATTGTCGCCTGATAATATTGAATTATTAAATGCGAGTAAAAAAAGTGGGTATAAATTTTGTAATAATCCGAATAATTTAATTTCGATTAAGAGAATTTGTGTGAATGAAAAAAATTATTTTGATTTTGAAATTCTGAATTTTTTTGAATTCACTAGCGATAGAAAAAGAGAAAGTATTATAATTAGAGATTCTCAAGATAATAATAAAATAAAATTATATATAAAAGGAGCTGATAATGTAATTAAAGAAAGATTAAATGAAAATTTAAATACAAAATTTATTGTTGATAAAACTCAAAATTATGTTGATAAATTTAGTTCATATGGATTAAGAACGTTGTTTATTGCAATGAAAATAATAAAAGAAGAAGAATATGAAGAAATTAAAAATAATATTAATCGATTTAATTTAAGTTTAAAAGAAAATAAAGATGATATTTTGGAAGAATATGTTTCTAATCATGTTGAAAATGATTTGATTTTGTTAGGTGCCACTATTGTTGAAGATAAATTACAAGAAGATGTTAATGAAACTATAAAATCTTTACAATTAGCTAATATTAAAATTTGGATGTTGACTGGGGATAAAATGAGCACTGCGTTTAATATTGCTTTGAGCTGTAATTTATTGCAAAAATCGAGTAAAAATATTAATGAAAATAATGATGAAAATAATAATGAAAATAATAATGAAAATAATAATAATGAAAATAATGAAAATAATAATAATAATGAAAATAATATTTTACATAATAATAATAATAAAGAAGAAAATGAAAATAAAGAAAATGGAATTTATAATAATAATAATAAAAATTTTGTAAGTGAAAATAATTTATTAAATAAATTAGATAACAATAATAAAAATAATAATGATAATAAAGAAGATATGAAAATATTTTTCATTCAAGGAAAAGAAATAAAACGTAATAACATATTAGAAATAACAAATCAAGAAGAAATCGAAAAAGTAATAATAGACTTCGCAAAAGAATTTAACAAATACAAAGAAACGCACAACATAAATCGTTTAAATAATTCCTCAACTCCCTTTAATTTCGGAATATTAATAGATTCATTAGCATTAACAAGTTTATTTAATAACCAAGATTTACAACATATATTCATAAACATAGCAAAAGACGCAAGAAGTGTGATATGTTGTAGAGTAACCCCATTACAAAAAAGTTTAATAGTCAAAATGGTAAAAGATTATATGCCTGATAAAACAACATTAGCAATAGGCGATGGAGGAAATGATGTAAGTATGATAATGGAAGCGAATATTGGAATTGGAATTCATGGAGAAGAAGGAATGAGAGCCGTTCAAAGTAGTGATTATTCAATTGGAGAATTTCGAATATTAAAAAGATTATTACTTTATCAAGGAAGATTAATGAATTTTAGAATGTGTGATATGATGTTATTTTTTTTTTATAAAAATTTTTTAGTTACAATTATGCATTTTTTCTTTAGTTTTTATAGTAATTTTTCAGCGCAAACAATAATAGATGATTGGTTAATAGGGTTATATAATTTATTATTAACTGCTTTTCCTTTAGGTGCAAGAGCAGTTTATGAAATAGACATTGATACAACAGATGGAGAATTAATAAATAAATTTTTACCAAAATTATATTATGAAAATAAAGTTATAAATGATCCTTTTACAATAAAAAAATTTCTTTTAACTATTTTAAGAGGAGTTTTACATGGAATTATTAATTATTTTTTTACTATTTATATTATAGGTAATAATGCTGTTGATAAAGAAGGTTATTTAGGTTGTTTATGGTTTATTAGTTCAACTTTATATACGAATGTTTTAATTATTGTTACGAATAATTTAATAATTAATACATTTATTCATACTTGGATTCATATTACTTTAATTTTTGGTTGTACGTTTTTAGCTTATATTATAATTTTAACATGTGTTCATTTTAATTTTAAGTTTGGTATGAATTCAATATTTAAATATTATTCTGTTGGAACTTATAAAATTTTTGTTGAATCAAGTAGATTTTGGTTAAGTACTTTTATTGTTTGTGGATTTTGTTTTTTAATGGATTTAACAATTAGATTTTATCAAATTAATTTAAGTAATTCTTTAAGAGGATATTTAATAAGAACTATAAAAAAAAATAATTACAATTTAAATAATGAAAATATGATTAAAAATTTCAAAGCAAAAAAAATTTTAAAAGAATTTGATTCTTTTAATACAAAATTTCAACAACAAAGAAATGAAAATATTAAATTAAAAAAATTATCTTTACATTTTGCAAATGGAAGTGAAGAAGCATTAAATAAAATAGAAAACATAAATAAAAAATTACAAAAAAATTTAAAAGAAGACATATCTAGTTATATTAGTGAAAATACACCAATTATAAGAAAAAATAAAAGTTTTACTAATGAAAAAAAGTAAAAATAGTAAATTAAAATAAATAAAACATTGTAAATATATGATATATAATTAAAAATGTCAATAATATTATTTTATATAAAATGTAATCTAAGTGAAAAATTATTATTTTTTATTTATACATATTTAAAATCTTTTTATATGAATTTTAAGTTAAATTAAATATTTTATTAAAATTATTCAAATTTTATTTTTATTTTTTATAAATAAAATTATTATAAAACATTTAATAATATTTATTATATTTATATTATAATAATATTATAAAATAATTTAACAAAAATAAAAAATTTTTATTAAATAAAATTTTTACAATGAGCGAAATAGAAAATTTGGATGAATTAATAAATAAAATTTACAATGATGAATTACTTTCAATTCAAGAATTTAATAAAGTATATTTTAAAGCAAAAGAAATTTTGTCTCAAAGAAAAAATATATCAATATTAAATACACCTTTAATTATATGTGGTTGCATTAATGCACATTTTGAAGAATTAAAAGATATATTTAAAATATGTGGTGATATATCAGAAAACAAATATTTATTTTTAGGAGATTATGTCGGAAGAGGTTGGAATGGTTTATCAACTTTCATGTTATTAATATTATATTTAATTAAATATCCTAATAATTTAACTTTACTTAGAGGAAATCATGATTCAAGAACGTTCTCAATAATGTATGGTTTATATAATGAGTGTTTAAAAAAGATAGAAATTAAAGAAGAAGCAGAAGATATTTATAATAAAATTAATGAATTATTTGATTTTCTTCAATTAGCTGCTGTTGTTGATAATAAATATTTTTGTATTCATGGAGGGTTATCACCTGAATTAAAAAAAATAGAAGAATTAAATAGTATAGAAAGAAATAAAGAAATTCCAGAAAAAGGTATTATTACTGATTTAATATGGTCAGATCCTAAAGAAGATGTTAATGAATTTGAGCCATCAAAAAAAGGTGCAGGACAATTTTATGGAGAAAAAGCTGTTAATGATTTTCTTAAAGAAAATAATAATATTGAAATGATTATAAGAAGTCATGAATTAGTTGATGATGGATATAAATATCAATTTAATAATAAATTATTAACTGTTTTTTCTGCTCCTGATTATGGAGGAAGAGAAGGATTTAATATAGGAAGTGTACTTAAAATTGATGAAAAATATAAATTTAGTTTTATTAAAATTAGTGGACATAAAAAATAATAAAAAAAATAATAATTTTTATACTAAAAATAAAAATAATAAAATACATTTTATATTCTAAAATATAAATAAATATAAATAATATTAAAAAAAATAAAAGTTATTTTTAATCTATATTTTCAAAATAATTAAATAAAAAATTTTAATTTTTGAATAAATTTTTATTATTTAATAATAAAATAATTAATATTAAAAATGCTTATTAATTAAATATTTATTAAAATTATTTAATCAGAATCAATAAAAGGATTATAAAATTTTATATGATTTATATTATTAGTTTCATTTAAATTATTGTTTATTAATTCAATATTATTTTTATTAGAAAATAATTGACTTTCATAAAAATTAAATAACATTATTGGATTAATTCTTTTTAAAATATCTAATTTAATCATTCTTTTTTCTTCTTTCTTAAAAATATTTTCTCTAAAAATAATATTTGCCATTTTTATTCCATTTATATCATTTATAGATAAAATTTTTTTAACTCTTTGATCTTTTTTTAATTCAGGAAAAACAACTCCTTCAAATAAAAAATAATCATCTCCATAATCATTATAAGAAATTTGATAATTTTCATTTAATTGATTTATTGAAAAATTATTATTTGTAATATCATTTGTTATTATTTTATGATTTTTTATTTCTGTATTATTTATTATTCTATTATTTTCTAATTTTTTATGTTTTTTGTTTAAAAATATTTTATTAAAAGAAATTGAATTATTTTCTATTGTATAATCATTTTTAATAATAATGTTTTTGTTTATTTTATTTATTTCATTATTTAAAATTTTATTATCTTTATTATTAAAATTTTCAATATTATTATTTATTTTCTTATTGATTTCAGAATTTAAATTTTTAAGATTTTCTTCAATAATTTCATCTTTTTCTTTTATATTAATATTATTTTTATTATCATATTTTATTTGTGGAATATATTTTTCAAGAACTTTAATTATTGCTTTATTAGGTTCATTTGCAGTATAATAATCAATAATTTTATTATTATCTTTAGTATTATTATCTTTATTATTATTATTAAGATTTTTTATTAAATTTTCACTTTTTTTATTATTTATTTTTTCATT